>Ga0209379_10000057_pt1 | contig 168192 bp, 148 predicted proteins | sample tdDd001_FD_187124 | JGI IMG/M metagenome (GOLD analysis project Ga0209379, IMG submission 187124) | Marine sediment microbial communities from the Atlantic coast under amendment with organic carbon and nitrate - tdDd00.1 (SPAdes)... | ecosystem: Environmental > Aquatic > Marine > Coastal >...
CAAATACCCAGGCTTGTAGATCAAGTGAGGGTTAAGGGGTTCCGAGAAAATCCTAAGAGACTATTTATAGTCTAGATGCCATTGTACTTAGAGGTAGAATGGAAGCGTCAAAGACGCATTTCTTGTTTTGACTAATGTGAAGTTTACAGGATGGTCAGTTGGTGTATACTGAAAGTATAGGTCAGACTAGGGGACATAAATATATTGCCTGTTCCTTTGGAATGACCAATAAAGAGGCTAGGGGAGTTTGCCACAAGATGGATGATCATCTAGAGGAAGTCATCTGGCTTGGTAAGTCTCTCTAGGGATTAGTAATATGCCCATGAATCGTGTATAATGGCCTTGAACACCAATAATATTATAGAAACTTGCAAATAAAATAAAAAATGATATAATAAAGTACTAAAAAAGTAGAGTAAGGATTATTTATGAATGAGATATATTTAGACCATGCTGCCTCAACACCTATGACTTCAAGTGTTCTAGAGGCTATGCTGCCCTACATGACAGAGGTGTATGGCAATCCATCAAGTATTCATGGCTTTGGTCGTAGAATGCACCAGGCCCTTGAAAAAAGTCGCAGGGGGATAGCCAAGAACCTGGGGGCCAGACCGGAAGAAATTTATTTTGTGTCTGGAGGTACCGAGGCAAATAATTGGGCCCTAGATGGCATTATGAAATCTTATGGCCAGGTGGGAGACCACTTGATCGTATCCAGTATAGAACACCCTGCTGTTCTGAATAAGGCCAAGGCCTTGGAAGAGGAGGGCTACCAGGTAACCTATATAGAGCCTAATCAAGAGGGGGTTGTCAGCCTGGAGAGAATTAAAGAAGCAAGGCAAGAAAATACTCGGCTTATATCGGTTATGATGGTCAATAATGAGACAGGCGTTAGACAACCCATTGAGGCCATAGGAGCCTATGCTAGGGCTGAGGGCATCATCAGCCACACCGATGGGGTACAGGCACTGAGCCACCATAAAGTCGACCTGGCAGACCTTCAGGTTGACCTCATGTCTTTCTCTGGACACAAGCTTAATGGACCCGTCGGGATTGGAGGCTTGTTTATTCGGTCGGGCACTAAAATTAAGAACCTTCTTTGTGGAGGGGCCCAGGAAAGAAGCCGGAGGGCTGGGACATCCTTAACAGCTCTAGCAGTTGGCTTAGGAGTAGCCCTTGAGGAAAGAGTGAGCCAAGTGGAGGCTTACTATAAGATGTTAAAGGATAAGAAGGATTATTTCTTCAAGGGTTTGAAGGAAAAAGGTCTAGACTGTCAGGTGAATGGTGCCTATGAAGACAGTCATCCTGGCATTATAAATCTTCAGTTTAAGGGGATCAAGGGGGAGGCCCTTGTCATGAACCTTGATCTGGCTGGGATTGCTGTATCTTCGGGATCAGCATGTGCTTCGGGTGCTCTAAGTGCCTCACATGTCCTTTTGGCCATGGGCCTTACCAGTCAAGAAGCCAAGTCATCCATCCGCTTTTCCTTTGGACAAGGGACCAGTTATGAAGATTTAGATCAGGTAATAGAGACGCTAAGTAGCGTTATAGCAAGATTAAGAGGTTAGGAATGAGTAATCAGTTAGATAAGAATAAGGTTGTAATAGGAATGAGCGGTGGCGTTGATAGTGCTGTTGCTGCTTACGTGTTAAAAGAACAAGGCTATGACGTCATTGGTATCACCATGAAGTTGTGGGAGGAAGATGAATCCAATTATGCTGAGGATTACGGTGGTTGTTGTAGCCTTTCTTCGGTTGAGGATGCAAGGTTAGTCGCTGAAAAGCTTGGTATTCCTTTTTATGTTATTAACTATAAAGAAGATTTTATGACTTCTGTTGTTGATAACTTTATTGATGAGTACCTGAATGGACGGACACCTAGCCCCTGTATTCGCTGCAACAAGTATATTAAATTTGATGCCCTTCTAGAGACAGCAAAGAGTCTAGGGGCCTACTATGTAGCGACAGGCCACTATGGTATTGTGACTTATGATGATCAAAGCCAGCGTCACCTCATAAAAAAATCCAAGGAGGAGAGAAAAGATCAAACCTATATGATGTATAGTCTGTCTCAAGAGCAGATTAAACATGTTTTGATGCCTCTTGGTGTTTATGACACAAAAGAGGAGGTGCGGGAGATAGCTGAAAGAGAAGACCTCATTGTGGCTAGAAAAAAGGATTCTCAAGAGATTTGCTTTGTAACAGATGATGATTATGCACGTTTTGTTAAGGAGCACACCCTTAAACCCATACCAAAGGGAAATTTTGTAGATACAAGTGGTAATATTTTAGGTCAGCACAAGGGCATTATTCATTACACCATTGGTCAAAGAAAGGGATTGGGCATGACCTTTGGCAAGCCCATGTATGTGGTAGCCATCCATGCGTCTACCAATGAAGTGGTCTTAGGAGAGAATGATGATGTCTTTAAGAAGGAATTTTATGCCAAGGAAGTCAACTTCATTTCCTTTGAAAACCTAGAAGATGGGTATGAGTGTACAGGGAAGGTCCGCTACAGTTCTAAAACTTCTCCCTGTAAACTTTATAAGGATGGAATAAATCGAATTCGAGTTGTGTTTGACCAGCCACAGAGAGCTGTTACGCCTGGTCAAGCTGTTGTCTTCTACGATGAAGATACACTTGTAGGTGGGGGCGTTATTGAATAATAAGTTAGGACATTCTCTTAAATGAGAATGTCCTTTTTTAGTGGTTATTCATCCAAATCTCTTTGAATAATTTTGTCAGACAAGTAGCTGAAGAGGTGGTGGGCCTTTGATATGACTAAGAAGGTTAGACCAGCAAGAGCCAGGTCTAGGGGAGCCTTTAGGCCTGTTAAAAGGACAAAGAGCACCAGAAAGGCAGTCAGCATTATGAGGTTGAAGAAGATTTTGGTCACTAGACCTTTAGTCTTACTCTTCTCCTCTTGGTAGCCTCCCTTTAAAACAATTTGGGATACGAGAAATAGGGAAAGGCCTATTACCAGTAAAAAAATGTCATTATACTCCTTGGGGCTCTGCTGCAAGATAAACTGCCGATAGGCTATTATAGCCCAGAGACCCATGTAAGATAGGCCAAAGGCCTTGGCATTAGCGTCTTTTTTAATTGCATCTAATCTCTCATCATTTTTCATATTAATCCTCCCAAAATAGGTCGTTTAAGGTTACCCCTAAGGCCTTACAGACTTTAATGCATAGGGGTAAAGAAGGGGTATACTTGCCAGCTTCAATTAAGCCGATTGTTTGTCTTGTGACCCCCGTTAGGTCTGCAAGTTGAGTCTGGGTCATATCCCTTTCCATTCGTGCCAGTTTCATTCTTAAATTTTTCATTCGCTCACCTCACTATGAGTGTAACAAAGATTGAAAGGTCGTGTCAAGTATATATTGCATATGTATATAATTGGTTTGCAAAAGGAAGGTTAAACTTTTCTTATGCAATATCCAAATTGCCCTAATTGGGGGCTGGTGTTGCCGGCTGTAAGCCAATAAAAATGACCCCCAATATGACTGAAGGAAAAGCTTTAAATTTCATTAAGAGACTAGAAAATGGTGGTATATAGGGGGGGATGTGTGTATAATGAAGAGAGTATATGGAGGTGAAAAAATGAGCATAGCGATTGTTGTAGACAGCACAGCTGTTGCTGAAGATTTAAAGCAACAGTTTGATAACCTGTATACTGTTCCTCTTAAAGTTATTTTTAAAGATAGGACATATGCAGATGGTGTTGACTTAACACAAGAAGAGTTTTTTGCAAAACTTAAAAATACTGATGTATTGCCAACCACTTCACAACCATCAATAGGAGAAGTAGAAACTGTATTCAAGGACTTATTGAACGATTATGATTCTATTATTTATTTAACCCTATCTTCTCAAATTAGTGGCACCTATGATTCTGGTATGATGGCAAGACAATTGGTTGCAGAGGATCGAATTCATGTTTTTGATACCCTCAATGCTTCTATAATCCATTTAATTATGACAGAAGAAGCCTTAAGGATGGCAAAAGATGGACAAGAGGTTGAAACGATCTTAGAAAGATTGAATGACCTTAGAGAGCACACAAGAATTTTATTGGTAGTAGATGACTTGAAGCACCTAAGTCGTACGGGTAGAGTCAGTGCTACAGCTGCATCTATTGGTAACATGTTACAGATTAAACCCATCTTACACTTCATTGATGGACGTATCGATTTATTCAAGAAGGTAAGGAGTGCCAAGAAGGCCAATCAGGCAGTCTTGGACCAAGTGAAAGAATATCAAGTCAATGAAAATGACTATATTATGATTGCCCATGCAGATGGACTTGAAAAGGCCAAGGAAATGCAAGTTGCCCTAGAGGCCTTAATTCCGAATGTAAGGGTTCAAATCAGACCTCTTTCACCTGTTATTAGTGTACATACAGGGCCGAATACCATCGGTGTTGGCTGGATTAAAAATTAAACTGCTTAGGCAGTTTTTTTTATGATTTTTTTTAGTACAAAGAAAAAACTTATCCCAAAGGTTATTCACATAAGTAAATTCTGCTTATTGTGCATTTCTAATAGTTTTAGGGGTCTTAAAGAGAGATATCCACATTATCCACAAGTCTGCACACAATGTAGACTAACAAGATGTAGTATTCAATTGTATTGAAAGGCGTTGTTTGCTACTATATCTTGTGTTAGTATTTTATTATAGAGAAAACACAATAAGGGAATCAGGTGAGAGGCCTGAACAGCGCCCACTACTGTATATTGGACGAAAATACTGCAACCAGTGGAAACGGGAAGGTGTATGACTAGGTTGAAGATGAGTCAGGATATCTTATTGGTGTTGATTTGCTCGGGGATGGAGAACTAATGGGTTTAGGTCTTGTCTTCTTATGAGAAAGGAAGAAGAAAATGAATGTTGTAAAGCGTGATGGAAGTGTTCAAGAATTCAATCAGGAAAAGATAACCTCTGCAATTGTGAAAGCTTTTGAAAGTCTAGGTCAGACCTTTGACATGACCAGTGTTCAAGGTGTATCTGATAGGGTGTGTCAGGTGATTGACTCAAAGTACAAGGTGGTTAACATTGAAGAGATTCAAAATGTTGTAGAAAAGGTCCTAATGGAAAACCAAGCCTACGACGCAGCCAAGGCCTATATCCTCTACAGGGAAGAACATGCTAAGAGGCGTGTTGGATTGGAACATTACATCGATAAGATTGACGCTTACATTCAAAAGAGTGACTGGCGAGTAAAAGAAAACTCAAATGCTCATTATTCTTATGGAGCCTTAAATAGATACATATCTGAAATGCAATCACGAGACTACTGGTTAACAAAAATCTATCCAGAATCGATCTCGACCAGTTATAAAAATGGAGATTTCCACATCCATGATCTAGGTTCCTTGACCATTTATTGTTGTGGTTACTCTTTATTAGATATCATCCAAAAGGGTGTAACAGGTATCAGTAACATACCGGTGAGTAAGCCTGCCAAACACTTCAGGTCTCTTTTAGCTCAAATTGCTAACCTGACAACCATCTTCCAAAATGAAATTGCTGGTGCTGTAGCTTTCAGTTCATTTGATACTTTGACTGCTCCTTTTGTTAAAGAAGATAACCTATCTTATGAGGATGTGAAGCAGGCTATGCAGGGCTTTATATTCCAGATTAATTCAAATAGCCGGGGTGGGGCCGAACCAGCTTTTTCTAACCTGACCTTTGACTTGATGGTACCATCAGACATGAAAAAAAGAGATGTTATTGTTGCGGGTAAGTATAGAGACTTTACTTACGGAGACTGCCAGGATGAGATGGACATGATTAACAGGGCCTTTTATGAAGTCATGTTAGAAGGGGATGCTAATGGAGCAGTTCATTCATATCCTATTCCGACCTATAACATCCACAAGGCCTTTGACTGGAATCGAGAGAATGATGCCCTCTTATGGGAAATGGCTGGTAAGTATGGGATACCCTACTTTGCCAATTACATTAACTCCGATATGAATCCTGAAGATGCCCGGTCTATGTGCTGTCGATTAAGACTAGACAAACGAGAACTCGTTAAGAGAAATGGTGGCCTGTTTGGTTCAGGAGAAAAGACTGGATCTATCGGGGTTGTTACCCTCAACCTACCTCGATATGCTTTTGAAGCTGAAACTGAAGATGAGTTTTTCCAAAAGCTTAAGAAAAACATGATATTAGCCAAGGATTCTCTAGTCATCAAAAGAGAGTTCCTGAAGAAGCAACTAGACAGGGGCCTTTTGCCAGCCTTTACTGAGTATGTTGGTGGGCTAGACAATCACTTCTCTACAATCGGTTACTTAGGAGCCAACGAAATGTGTGAGAACATGTTCGGAGAAGATATAACCAGCCAGAGAGGGTATGACTTCACTTATAAGGTCTTGGACTACATGAGAGAAGTGATTAGGGACTTCCAGGAAGAAACCGGAGACCTGTTTAACCTAGAGGCTACACCAGCAGAATCAACAGCTTACAAACTAGCAGCAAGGGACAAGAAAATATACAAGGATGGTATAGTGACCCAAGGGGATGAGGTACCTTATTACACCAACTCATGTCATATTCCTGTTAAGCGTGTAAAGGACATCACCCACTTATATGAGCATCAACATAAGTTACAAGCCTTGCATACTGGGGGAACTGTTATACATAACTATCTCAACTCGCCTATATCAGGTGAAAAGGCTAAAAAAATAATCAAGTATGTCAGTGAAAACTTTGAAGCACCTTATACCTCATTATCTCCAGTTTACAGTATTTGCAGAAGTCATGGATTCTTGCATGGCCACCATGATACATGCCCAGAATGTGGCCAAGAGGTTGAAGCTTATCAAAGAGTTACAGGCTATATTCGTCCAGTGAAAAACTTCAACGATGGAAAGAAACAGGAATATTTGGATCGTGCTCAGTTGAATGCAGAAGAGACAGCGGCGCGAGTGTAGGTGATGAAATGAAATACAAGGGCATAGTCCACAATATATTAAATGATGCTCCCTTTATTGGTGGTCTGGTCATTGCCAACCAGTGTGAGAAGAATTGTCCGGGTTGCTTTAATCAGGAGTTGAGAAATGACGCTTATACCATGGAGAACTCATGTAAGCATATTGTATCTCACGTTAAGTCCAATGGTCTCAACGAGGGGATTATCTTGTCTGGCCTAGAATGGTCTGAAAGGCCTGATGATCTGTCGGACCTAGTAGAAGAGGCCTTAAGAGAATCCCTGGAGGTCATGATTTATACCTATCACGATGAAGGGGCCTTCTTTGATATCCTGCCAGACCTGAAAAAGAAGCCTGTTCACATTAAGTTTGGTCATTATGATGAAAATCTCATGACAGCTAACCATTATTCTATGGGGGTGAAATTGGCCTCTAGCAACCAGTACATAAAGTACTTTGGATAATAACCATAAAAAGATGAAATCAACCTAGTCCTAGGTTGATTTTTTTTATATCTATGGTATAGTTTAAACGATTAGAAAAGAGGTGCAAATGAGTATTGCAGGAAGTGGTTGTGAACTCTTAATTCCGGAAAATGAGTTGAAAGACAACCGAACAATTGAAAAAAGTATCATAAAAAAATATAGAAGGCAACTATGGTCTCAGTTTATTAAAGCCATTAAAAACTATGAGTTAATTGAGTCGGGCGATAAAATTGCAGTGGCAATTTCTGGTGGAAAAGACAGTCTGTTAATGGCCAAATTGTTCCAAGAACTGCAAAAGCATGGCTTAAAGAACTTTGACTTGGAATTCATTTGTATGGATCCAGGTTTTAATGAAGCCAATAGGCAACAATTAGAGTTTAACTGTAAGCACATGGGGATACCGATCAAAATATTTGACAAGCGGGTGTTTGAAGTTGTGGATGAAATTGCTAACGACTATCCCTGCTACCTGTGTGCAAGGATGAGAAGGGGGGCCCTATATGCTTATGCCCAGTCCATTGGATGTAATAAGGTTGCCCTAGGTCACCACTTTGATGATGTTATTGAAACCATCATGATGAATGTCTTATGCTCAGCCCAGTATAAAACGATGATGCCTAAGCTGAAGTCTACTAATTTTGAAGGTATGACCCTTATTAGGCCCCTATACCTGATCCAGGAAGAAGATATAAAGAAGTTTGCTTCTTATAATGGCTTAAATCCTATGAACTGTGGTTGTGTGGTGGCAGCCAAGAGAACTTCTTCCAAACGGGCTGAAGTTAAGGACTTGATTAAGTCTCTTGAAGGCCAGTTTGCTCATGTTAGAAAAAATATCTTCAACTCAGCCAATTGTGTCCACACCGATGCTATTTTAGGTTGGAAAACAGAAGAGGGTAGGTTTACCTTCTTGGACAAGTTTAATGAAGAATAAAAGAGAATGCCTATGAGGCATTTTTTTTGTCTAGCGTGGTGAGTCCAGTCTCCTTGCAGAGGATTCATCATATATGAGATAGGGTAGGTATATCTAGGGGGAAGTAATTATGTATAGGTCAATAAAGTTTAACATTTTCAGCAAGAGTTCCCCTTCCACGCCAATAAGGAGAGTCTCTAGATGATATAATCAAGAGAGCTGACGAGACCATGTATCAGATGAAAGGCAAAAAGAAAAATTAGATGGATGTCTCCTCATTTTTTATTGGGGGACTTTTTATTTTATTCTTCGTATCCTATGTTACAGATTATACTCGACCATTGTGGTAGACTTATTTGTGTAAGACAGATGTTGAAACCTCTGAGGAGGGTATATATTACATAATATTGTATAAACTGTAGAAGAAAGGATACTATAATGACTGATCAATTCAAGGTAAAAGACATGTTCTGTTTCCAATGTCAAGAAGCAGCTCAGGGTATTGGATGTACTAAGGTAGGTGTATGTGGTAAGCCGAGTGATGTGGCTAACCTGCAAGACTTACTTGTGTTTGTATTAAAGGGTGTGGCCTTCTATAATAAGGCAGCAAGAGAGCATGGTATCAATGTAAAGGCAACAGATGCTTTAATTTTAGATGGTTTATTCGCGACCATTACCAATGCAAACTTCGATAGAGAAGCTTTCATCAAGAGAATTGAAGAAGCTTTACAAGTAAGAGACCTCATTAAAAAAGGTCTTGAAGAAAAGGGTGTTCGCTTAGAGGCCAGCCACGAATCAGCAACATGGACAGGTTCAGCTGCAGACTTTGATGAAAAAGCTAAGACGGTAGGTATTTTAGCAACTGAAAATGAAGATGTTCGTTCATTGAGAGAGTTGATTACTTACGGCCTAAAGGGTATGGCAGCCTATGGTATGCATGCACTTCACTTAAGTAAGGAAAATCAAGACATTAATGCCTTCTTAGAAGAAGCTTTAGTAGCCTTAACAGATGATACATTAGATGCAAATGCTTTAGTAGCCTTAACTTTAAAAACAGGTGAGTATGGTGTTAATGTAATGGCCTTATTAGATGAAGCCAATACATCAACATTTGGTAACCCAGAGTTAACAGAAGTTAACATCGGGACTGGGTCTAATCCAGGTATCTTGATTTCTGGTCATGACTTAAATGACTTAGAGCAATTATTGGAGCAGACAAAGGGAACTGGTGTGGATGTTTATACCCATTCAGAAATGTTACCAGCCCACTACTATCCTAAGTTCAAGCAATATGACAACCTAGTAGGTAACTATGGTAATGCATGGTGGAAGCAAAAGGAAGAGTTTGAAAGCTTCAACGGTCCAATCTTATTCACAACGAACTGTATCGTGCCACCAAAGGGAGAGGTTCAAAAGAGAATCTTCACAACAGGATCTGCTGGTTTCCCTGGTTGTACTCATATTGAAGAAAAAGATGGCAAGAAAGATTTCTCAGCTGTAATTGAAATGGCTAAGGCTTCACAAGCACCAACAGAGATTGAAAGTGGAAAAATCGTAGGTGGTTTTGCACATGCTCAAGTATTTGCCCTTGCGGATAAGGTAGTTGAAGCTGTTAAGACAGGTGCTGTTAAGCAGTTCTTCGTAATGGCAGGTTGTGACGGTCGTCAAAAAGGTAGAGACTACTATACTGAGTTTGCTAAGGCAATCCCATCAGATACAATTATCTTAACTGCTGGTTGTGCTAAGTACAGATACAACAAGTTAAACCTTGGTGATATTGGTGGCATTCCAAGAGTATTGGATGCTGGTCAATGTAATGACTCATATTCATTAGCTGTTATTGCTCTTAAGTTAAAAGAAGTATTTGAGTTAAATGATATTAATGAGTTACCAATTTCTTATAACATCGCTTGGTATGAGCAAAAGGCTGTCATTGTTCTATTAGCCCTTCTATTCTTAGGGGTTAAAAACATTAAGTTAGGACCGACACTACCTGCTTTCTTATCACCAAACGTTGCTAATGTATTAGTTGAAACATTTGGTATCAATGGTATCAATAATGTTGAAGATGATATCAAGCAATTCTTAGGCTAATCCCTAACAGTGTTAATATTGATTTTTATCCTCCGCTTGTCGGAGGATTTTTTTATTTTTGATGTAAAAAATGTAGCCTGAGGCGTATTTCTTTTCATTCTGTAACCTATGACACATGAAAACTATACTAATATAGTGTATAATATCAGTATAAAGTAAATGATTGAAAGGAGAATGACATGTTAAATAATAAAGATAAGGAAATATTCAAGGAAGAAATTGGTTTTGTACCTCCAGGGGTTATGGTTGCTAAACACTTTGGTCAAAAGTTTCAAGAGACCATTGCTGACTACCACCATCAGATCTGGCAGGGAGGGGTCATTCCCTTAAAGTACCGTTACATGATTGCCCTAGCAACTGCCATATTCGAGAATAATGAACAAAGAGCCAAGCTCGAAATGAGAAAGGCCATCAAGGAAGGGGCAACAAAAGAAGAGCTCCTGGAAGTAATCCAGCAGCAAATATGGATGAAGGGGGCACCAACAATCCTACAAGTCGCTCCCCTTCTTCAGATCATTGAGAAAAAATTTGATCAAGGTCAAAGTCTATAGGCCCTTTAACATCAATGGATGTAGGTGTAATGTGAGAATTGAGACAGAGGATTTTTACCCCAGCCTGGTGGGCTGCCTTCAAGGCGCTTACAAAGGCTGGGTCCTTTGTCTGGTTGGGGACAAAAAGATGGACCGGTTCCATTTGAATCAAGAAAATAATATAGTTCTTATAACCTTGATTCATAGCCTCAGCCAGCTCGGAAACGTGTTTGGCTCCTCTTGAGGTTGGGGCATCTGGGAAGGCTGCTATCCCTTGGCTTTCTAGGGTAACCCCCTTGATTTCAATATAACCCTTTTGGGTTTGACTTTCGTAATAGAGGTCAAAGCGTGATTTGCCATAGGTTTGTTCTTTTTTGAGCAGGGTAAGGTCCTGAAAGGCTTCAAGCTGACCTGCTAGGATGGCTTCGTAGATGACCTGGTTAGGAACCTGAGAATCCATATTGATGAGTAGGTCCCCCTTATGAACGGCAATCAGGGAATACTTGGTCTTTCGGTTAGGATTATCACTCTTCTCTAGGTAGACCTGGGTCCCGGGGATAAGGAGTTCTTTGCACCGGCCTGTATTCTTAACATGGACAAGTTGGCTAACGCCTTCAACAGTGACCCTAGCAACAAATCGATTCAAGCGTTCGTGGAAGGTACCCGGATAGATATTTTGATAAATCATAAGAATCCTTTCATATGTTTTCATTTAAACAAATTTGGTATAATATATTGTAACACAGGTTACCGACTAAATTGAATAGAATTGTTAGACTGTATATAGAAAGTGAATGGAGGAAATAATTATGAAAAGAACAGTTATTGAAATAAATGAAGAAAAGTGTGTTGGATGTGGTTTATGTGCTAGTGCTTGCGAGCAAGGGGCAATCCAGATGATCGATGGTAAAGCCAAGCTTGTAAGTGATTCCTACTGTGATGGTCTTGGCAAGTGTTTGCCAGCCTGTCCAGTGGATGCGATTAAGTTAGAGGAAAAGGAAGTGGAAGCCTTTGATGAATCTAGAAAGGGCTTTGCCTTAAATGGTGGTTGTGGATCAACGAAGGAAAAGGTTCTTAAGCCTGCACCTCAAAAGGACATGTTCAAAACTTCTCCAGCAGCACCAGCCTTTGGTATGGCAGGTCCATCGGGCAACTTCAAGCCAAATAGTAAGTTAAATAGACCAGAGGGTGAAGAGATGCCATCTCAATTGCAACAATGGCCGGTTCAACTTGGCCTGGTCAATGTGAATGCGTCTTTCTTTGAAGGATGCGACTTACTCATTGCTGCTGATTGTACAGCTTACGCCTACGCCAACTTCCACAACGAGTTTATGCAGGGCAAGATTACTGTGATAGGTTGTCCTAAGTTGGATAAGATGGAAGAATACACTGAAAAGCTGACAATGATTTTTAAGACGCATAGAATTAACTCTGTTACAGTTCTAAGGATGTCAGTGCCATGTTGTGGTGGTATCACGACTGGTGTAAAAAAGGCTCTTGAACAATCAGGTCGCCCAGTACCATATTTAGAAAGAACAATTTCTGCAGAGGGGCAACTCTTATAGAAGACCATTATAAAACTCAGACTCCATAGGTGATGACCTATGGAGTTTTTTAGGTTTACAGGTATCAACGCTGGCCCGAGTGACTTAACTTGGAATTAACTTGTGGATTACTTTCTCATAACAAAGTCTTGTTAAAGTGTATTTGAGGTTAAGATAACCAAACAAATATGACATATGGAGGAAGTAAAATAATGAAGAGTGTAAAAAGTTTAATCATGTTAGTTCTATCTCTTATCTTAGTTGTTGGTGCTGTAGGATGCTCCAACAGTGCAGCAAATGAGGAGGATACTTTAAAGGGGAAAATCATCATTGATGGTTCAGGCACAGTTTATCCACTCATGGCCCATATTGCTGAAGAGTATATGGTCAATGAAGAACCTGGTGTGAGTGTACAAGTTGGTCGAGCAGGATCGAGTGCTGGTTTTAAGAAGTTTGTAGTGGGTGAAACCAATTTCTCAGATGCGTCAAGAAAAATTAAAGATACAGAAATTGCATCCTTAAAAGAGAATGGTTTTAACTACGATGAAGATGTCTTAGAAATTAAGATTGCCTTAGATGGCTTAACAATGGTAATTAATAAGGATAACACTTGGGCCAGAGAAATGACTAAGGAAGAAATTATTAACATGTACCTTTCAGGTCACTATGCAGCTGATGATAAGGTCAAGTGGTCAGACATTCGACCGGAATGGCCAGCAGATGAAATTAAATTTTATGGTCCTAACGAAAATCATGGTACCTTCGAATTCTTCTATGAAAAGATTCTAGACGAACAAGACATGGTTAAGACTGCCAACCTGCAACAGGAGTATTCAACCCTGGTAGACTTAGTTTCAAGAGATAAAAATGCAATTGCCTTCTTTGGATATGGCTACTATGCAAGTAATAAGGATAAAATAACAGCTGTTAAAGTTGATTTTGGTAAGGGGCCTGTGGAACCAACTCTAGATACGATTGGAGAAGACCTCGCTTATGCAGGGTTTACTAGACCCGTATTCACTTACGTGAACTTGTTGCATGCTAAGGAAAAGCCTGAAATCCTAGACTATGCCAAGTATGTAGTTTCAGAAGAAGGGGCGACTAGATTAGCAGGTCAAAATGGTTTTGCCCCCCTTCCGAGATCCGTTTACGATGGCTACATGAAAGTATTAAATGACCTTAAATAGGATGACTAATAACAATTAGCAAGTATGGTTCCGAAGTTCACTTTGGGACCATACTAAAATTTAAGGAGGTCATTGTTAAATATGAGAGAAGGATTTAACATATGAGATTTGACACCTTGGAAGGAAATAAAATGACAGATCAAAATATGATTCGAAAACAAATCAAAAATAATATTAAGAATAGAAAAAACATTAGTGATAGGATTATGCCGGTATTCTTTTTTGCGGCAGCATCCGTATCCGTATTTGTGACGCTGGGAATCGTCATGACCTTGATAGTGGATGCCCTTCATTTCTTCAAGGAAATTCCCCTTAACGAGTTCTTTTCAAAGTCCCTAGCTCCCTTAAGAAAGGATCCTAGCTTTGGTATCCTACCCCTAATCGTAGGAACCCTTTCCAGTGCTTTTATAGCCATGTGTGTTGCAGTACCTATAGGTTTGACGGCTGCTATTTACTTAAGTGAATTTGCATCTGAAAGGAAACGGAAGATTTTGAAGCCCATTATGGAGGTCCTCGCTGGCATCCCTACTATTGTCTATGGTTTCTTTGCCTACTCTTTTGTAACCCCTCTTTTAATGAAAGTCATACCAGGCTTGGGGGCCAAGAATGTATTGAGCGCAGGCATAGTCATGGGAATTATGATCATTCCAATGGTTGCATCTTTATCGGAAGACGCCATGAGGGCTGTGCCCAATACTATGAGAGAGGGAGGCCTGGGACTGGGATCTACCAAGATGGAGGTGACCAAAAAGATTGTTATGCCTGCAGCTATATCAGGCATTATGGCATCGATTGTTTTAGCTGTATCTCGTGCCATAGGTGAGACCATGATTGTAGTGATTGCAGCTGGTTCATCTAAGGACTTAAGTCTTGATGTTACCCAGTCTATGCAGACGATGACTGCTTATATAGTCGAGTTTACCAGTGGAGATGCAGCAAGTGGCACAACAGGCTACTATAGCCTGTATGCTGTTGGTCTTTTACTATTTATCTTTACTCTGGGCATGAACCTGGTTGCCCAATATATTTCTAAAAAATATCGTGAGGTTTATTAATGGAAAGAATATTAATCAGTGACTCTCCTAAGTCACTAGAGGTGGTCAACAAGCAAATAGAAAAGAGGATTAAAAAGAATAATCGACTGAAATTTACCTTCTCTTTATCAACAGTCTTTTCCCTCTTGGTTTTAATGATCCTCCTATACCGAATTTTACTTCAGAGCGTGGGTTGGTTAGATTGGGACTTCTTGAAGGGCATGTTATCCATTTTTCCTGAAAAGGCTGGGATATTTGGTGCTATTGTTGGATCGCTTGGTCTAATTATGGTGGTTATCCCAGTAACTTTGATCCTAGGAGTGGCTACAGCGATCTATCTAGAGGAATATGCTAAAGAGGGTAGGGTTCGGGATTTCATTAAGATTAACATATCTAACCTGGCTTCGGTACCCTCTGTTATATTTGGCTTATTGGGTCTGACTGTCTTCGCTCGCTTCTTTAACTTGGGATCCAGTATTTTAGCTGGCGGGTTGACTTTATCCCTTCTGGTCTTGCCCATTATTGTGGTATCAAGCCAAGAAGCCATTAGGGCAGTGCCTGGCTTCTTAAGAGAAGCCTCTTATGGGATGGGAGCTAACAAGTGGACGACTATAAGAAAGGTTATTCTTCCAGTAGCCTTACCAGGTATATTGACGGGGGCAATTTTATCGGTTTCAAGGGCCCTAGGGGAAACAGCCCCCTTGGTAGTCCTGGGTATTCCAACCCTTATTCTAAGAACACCCAACAGTATCATGAGTGACTTTACTGCCCTGCCTATCCAAATATACTACTGGACTCTAGATACTGTACTAACAAAGGAATATGCCAACTTAGCAGCAGCAACAATTGTTGTGCTCCTTACAGTTCTCTTTTTATTGAACTCGGTTGCCATAGTGATCAGAAATAAGTTCCAAAGGAATTTCTAAGAGGAGGATTGATTTAAACATGATAAAAGAAAATAAGGCTGTATACCATATTAATGACTTAGACCTTTGGTATGGTGACCATCAAGCTCTCAAGGGCATCAAGATGGAAATTAAGGAGAATGAAGTCACTGCTATCATAGGTCCATCGGGTTGTGGCAAGTCTACCTTTATTAAGACCCTGAATCGTATGATAGAAAATGTTCCCAATGTTAGGACGCGTGGTGAGATACTTTACCACAAGAAAAATATATTTGACAAGAGGGTACGGGTAGAGCACCTGAGAACAACCGTTGGCATGGTGTTTCAAAAGCCTAATCCCTTTCCTAAGTCCATCTATGAGAATGTAATTTACGGTCCAAAAATCCATGGCATAAAGGATAAGAAAGTCCTAATGGAGATTGCTGAGTCCAGCTTAAAGGCAGCTGCCCTATGGGATGAAGTAAAGGATAGGCTTCATGACAACGCTTATGGTCTGTCAGGGGGTCAACAACAAAGACTTTGCATTGCTCGGTGTCTGGCAGTACAACCAGATGTGATTTTAATGGATGAACCGACTTCAGCCCTAGATCCTATTGCAACGGCAAAAATTGAAGAGTTGATTGACCGACTAAAAAAAGATTATACCATCTGTATTGTTACCCACTCTATGCAACAAGCTGGTCGTATATCTGACAAGACAGCCTTTTTCCTGATGGGCGAGTTGATAGAGTTTGGCAAGACAGAGGATATATTTTCTAATCCTCAGGATCAAAGAACAGAGGACTATATTACAGGCCGATTCGGTTAATGGAGGCATGACAATTGAAGAAGAGGTTGACATACTTATATAGTGGTACCATTGCGTCTAGACTGTGGTTGATGCTGATTGTCGTTGGCTTACTGCCCTTGTTAATTTTGAGTTTTGTCAGCCTTAGGGAAGCTAGGCAAAATATGACCCAAGAAATTCACAGGCAACACCAACTTTACGGACAAGTGACCAGCTCAAATATCCACCATTACTTTCAGCAAAAGGAAGGTGAGGCCCTGGTCCTGGCCCAAACTGATCTTGTTAGAGAGGGGGTTTTGGCCTTTTATGGGGGTTTAGAAGCAGATGAAAAGAAGGGTTTGACCGACAAGTGGGATCAGTTTTTTTCTGTGGCTGCATCAGAGTCAAATTACACGGATGTTTTTATTACCAATGAATATAAAGAAGTGGTCTATTCCTTGTATTTTAATCCCCTTGATATGGCCCCCTTGGCTGTGTCTGGAGATTATGTTGCCCAGGCCTATGAGGGGAATCAGGCTTGGTCTGATATCGTAAGAAACACCTATATTAACGATAACATTATTGTGTTATCCAGTCCTGTTTATCACAAGGATCAAGTATTAGGGGCACTTAATCTTGTCTTAACTCAAGAGGATATCAACTGTATTGTTCATAAGGGTGTAGAGATCTTAGGACAAACAGCTATAGCCTTTTTAGAGAATGACCAGGATATCTTGTACTCGGGTCTACCCCAAACATTTAAAGGAGACTATCAAGTTCTGGATACAAGGAGCAATGAGATATTTCCTGAGGATTATATTCCCAGCCAGTTTCAAGTACTGGTAGGTGATCAAGCCCTAACCCTAACAACAGGTGTTCAAGAAGAAGAAGCCTTAAGAAATGTAAAAACAACAACACTTAAATTGATTCTCGTTACCCTAGTCATACTGGTCCTCAGTATCCTTGTTGCCCTTCTCATGGCAAGTAAGATTAGAAAACCCTTGGAGGCAGTAACAAAGAAGGTTAAGGACCTGGCAGACTTTGATCTAAGTGTTGAGTTTAATGTCTGTAAGCAAACGAGGGACGAGACAAAAATACTTGAGAATGCCCTTGGTCTTTTGACTGAAAAGTTCAAATCGATTCTAAAAGAAACACACCAGGTAACCAACCGAGTTACATCAAACACGGAAGAGGTGGCTGGAGCCGCTGTTTATATGAGCCACTTGTCTGAGGGCATAAAAGACGCGGTAGAGCTTGTGGAAAGGGAATCCATGGACCAGTTTGCAGATACTCAAAAAGGCAATGACCAGCTTGACCATCTCAGTAAAACCTTAAGGAATCAAACCCAGCTTAGGGCAACCATTAGTGAAAATCTTGCCCAATCATCACGGACTGTGCAAGAAGGCAACCGTGTATTACAAGACTTAAGCCATGCTCAAAATGAATCCAATACCATCAGCCAGGAGGTTTATAGGCAAATTGAGACCTCTCTAAAAAATGCCAAGGCAATAAACAAGGCCACAAGCCTGGTAAGGGCTATAGCGGAAAAGACCAACCTACTGGCCCTAAATGCATCTATCGAAGCAGCTAGGGCTGGTGAAGGGGGAAGGGGTTTTGCAGTTGTAGCCAAGGAAATTTCTTCCTTGGCAGACCAAGCTAAAGAGAACACAAGGGTTATAGAAGGACTCATTCATGTTTTGAATAATGACCAAGAAAAGGCTATGGTGTCTGCTGAGGCCATGAAAGAGACTTCAAGTCAAGTGTTGAACTATGTCCGCATGACTAGACACCATTATGAAACCCTAGAAGGCAATCATCGGGAGACAGATTTAATTCTTTGCGAGTTAAATGCAACAAGTGATAGCCTAGGGGAGGTCAAAACCACTGTTAGCAAGACCTTCCAGTCCTTATATGTAAAGAGTGAAGGCATCCTATCAGAATGTAAGGCTGTAAGCCTAATGATAGAGGACCAAAATAAAAGAATACAGGACATGGCTGACCAAGGTCAAACCCTGATTAAAATGACCAGTAATCTTGAAAAGAATATAGGTACTTTTAGGTACCAAAAGTAAGGAGAAGGATATGAGAAGTAATTTAGACCATGAATTGGAAGTCATCCATGAGGACTTGATTGGTATGTCTACCCTCTTAATTGAAACTATAGACAATACCATCAAGGCCCTTGTTGAGCAAAATACAGACTTGGCAAGAGGTATTGTTGACGGGGATGAAATTTTTAATCAAATGCAAAGAGAGATTGAGACCAAGTGTATTGCCTTGATTGCAACCCAGCAACCGGTGGCCAGCGACCTAAGACGGATCTTTTCAGTGATTAAAATGGTAACAGACCTAGAACGTTTGGCTGACCATTGTGAAGATGTTTCAAATATTACACTTAAGTTGGCTAATCAGGAGTATGTTAAGCCCCTCATTGACCTTCCAAAGATGGCCAGTGAAGTCAAGGAGATGGTTCATATGACCATAAGAGCCTATATAGAGCAAGATGTAAGGGGGGCAAGGGATGTTTTAGTCAGAGATGATATTGTGGATCGTTATTTTGAACTCATATTCGATGATATAGTGGCCTTGATGGAAACCCATTGTAAGGATATTAAGCAGTGTACATCTTTTCTAATGATTGCCAAATACTTTGAAAGGATGGCTGACCATGCAACCAATATTTCAGAGTGGACTATCTATGGTATTGAAGGAATTACCAAAGATGAAGTTTATGGATAATATCTCTGGGGTATATTGAAAAAAACCAAGATTTGGTTTATGCTTATGGTAACAATATATAATAGGAGGTAATATTATGAAGAAGTATGTTTGTGTTGTTTGTGGTTATGTTTATGATCCAGAAGTAGGCGATCCAGATTCAGGTATCGCACCAGGTACTGCATTTGAAGATATTCCTGAGGATTGGGTATGTCCTTTATGTGGAGTTGGTAAAGAAGACTTCGAAGTTGAATAAGATAATCTAAAGACGCTGAGGCGTCTTTTTTATTGCAAAAGAGCTTTACGAAATAAGACTTGAGAATCCTGCATGACTATAGCTATGAATGTTGGTATCAGACATCCTAGTAGGGCAACATCAAGAGTGTTTTCATGAGGGTTAAATACAGGTTTAAGCTCCATTTTGATCCTAATGACAGAACATCTTGTTCTTATATTTTTCATGTGATATAATGCAGTCACTTAGACTATTATTTTGACTCAGGAGGGGCTATGAACCAAGTGAAAAAAAGACAATATTTATCAGATTTAAGCTTACTATTTGTTGCCGCTGTATGGGGTGGTGGCTTTGTTGCTGTTAAATCAGCATTAGATACTATGACACCCCTAGTATTAATGGCTTATCGCTTTATTTTGGCATCTGTCATTATGTATGCCTTTTTAGGTAAAAAAATTGGGAAAATATCCAAGGATGATTTTCTTAAGGGGAGTGTACCTGGTCTTATTCTATTTTTGGCCTTTGCTTCTCAAACCTTTGGCTTAAAGTACACAACAGCATCTAAACAGGGATTTTTGACTGCTACTTATGTCGTGATGGTCCCCTTTTTATATTGGGTCCTGACAAGAAAGAGACCAGAGAGCAAGGTTATCTTAGGATCCTTCTTAACTATTATCGGTATTGGCTTGGTATCCTATAATAAAGAGATGGTCTTTAATAGGGGAGACGCCTTGACCCTCTTGTGTGCCCTTTTATTTGCAGCACATATAATCAGTTTAGAACACTATACAAAAAAAGTTGATGTTTTAAAGTTATCCTTTTTACAATTGGCCATCGCTGCTGCCTTATTTACTGGGTCAGCCCTTATATTTGAACCCATTAATGTTAACCTATCAATGGATGAAATAGGGGCTATTGTTTACCTAGCCATATTCTCGACCTTCCTCTGCTTTACAGTGCAGACGATTGCTCAAAAGTATACAACATCGTCACATGCAGCTATTATTATGAGTTTAGAGTCAGTTTTTGCTGCGGTATTTGGAATATTGATTCTCAGTGAGAAGATGACCCCTCTAATGATGGGGGGATCGGTACTCATATTTGTGGCTATTCTCTTGATTGAAGTGAACTTTAAGAAAAAAGAAGAGAAGATTGAAATCATGAAGAATAAAACCCAAAAGAATGTCGACCATGTTTCAAGCTAAGTTATTGGATTGGTACCAGGCCAATCACCGAAAGTTGCCCTGGAGAGAGAATCACAATCCCTATTATATATGGTTATCAGAAGTCATGTTGCAACAGACTCAAGTGGCAACTGTTATTGACTATTTTAACCGGTTTATTGAGGCTTATCCCAGTGTGGAAGCCCTGGCCCAGGCAGATGAAGATCATGTTCTTAAGCTCTGGGAAGGCCTAGGCTACTATTCTAGGGCTAGGCGACTCATTCCCTGTGCTAGGATGGTTGTTGAGGACTTTGACGGCCAGTTTCCCCAGACCTATAAAGACCTACTGGCTCTGCCAGGGGTGGGTTCCTATACAGCAGGAGCTATTGGAAGTATTGCCTTTAATAAAAAATATCCAGCTGTTGACGGCAATGTGATGCGGGTTTACTCTCGTTTGTTTGTCATGTCCCATGATTTGTCTCAAGCTAAATCAAAAAAAGCTTTTGAGGACAAGGTGTTAGAAACTCTGCCAGAGGACCGTCGCCATTTTAATCAGGCTCTTATGGAACTCGGTGCGACTATTTGTAGTCCCAAGTCACCCAAGTGTGACCAGTGTCCCCTTGTAGTGGACTGTCAGGCATACCAGGCAGGACGGGTTGAGGACTTGCCAGTTAAGACAAAGAAGATAAAGAAGAAGACCCTTATGATGGCTGTCTGTCAAGTGGTTTATGAAGACTTATGGATGGTTGAAAAGAGGGGAGACCAAGGGCTTTTAGCCGGTATGTGGGGTTTTCCTGCCTATAGCTATGATAAGGATCCCATTAAGGCCATTCAAGAGGGCTTAAAAGACAATTACGGTTTGGAGCCTCTTGATTTTGATGTCATCAAAGAGGGGAAACATGTCTTTACCCATAGGATTTGGCATATGACCCTTTACCGAGTAAGGGTAAAGAAAAGAGTGGATACTGACCTTCCCATGAATCAGTGGATCAGACCAGAAGACATCCAGGATTATCCCCTGCCAACTGCTTTTAAAAAGCTATTATAGAAAGGCATCTTATGCATAAAAATCTGACCCAAGGGTCTCTGAAAAAGCATTTATTCAATTTAAGTGTCCCCACTATTGGGGGCATGCTGGCTTTTACCATATTTAATTTAACGGATACTTACTTCGTATCCCAGTTAGGGACAGAAGCCTTGGCCGCCATGGGATATACCTTCCCGGTGGTTATGGTTATAGGGGCTATATCATCTGGGATGAGTCTGGGAGCAGGCTCGCTGCTGGCACGAGCAGCAGGTAACCGGGACACTCATAAGATGCATAGGATTGTAACCGATGGTATTTTGCTCTCTCTCTTGTCAGTGGCTATTTTTACTATATTTGGCCTCTTAACCCTAGAGCCCTTGTTTAAATTTTTAGGAGCTTCTGACCAAAGTTTACCCCTTATTAAGGACTATATGGTCACTTGGTATCTGGGAGTCGTCTTTATCATGACCCCTCCAGTTAGTGACTCTGCTATGAGGGCCTTAGGAGATATGAAACGACCTCTCATGGTTATGTTGACCTGTGCTATTTTGAATATAATTCTGGACCCTGTTTTAATCCATGGCTGGTTTGGTATGCCTGCCCTTGGTATTCAGGGGGCTGCCCTGGCGACGGTAATTTCTAGGGCTTTCGGTATGGTTTTAACCCTTTCTTTTGTACACTTTCATTATAAGCTGCTTGATTTCAAGTACAAGGGCTTGGGAGACTTGTGGGCATCCTGGAAGGGCATATTACATATTGGCATTCCAAGTACCTTTGTTAGACTTTTTCCCCAGCTATTGAGGGGACTTCTAACCTTCCTTGCTGCCAAGGTTGGGGGAGATATAGCAGTTGCTGCAATTGGTGCAGGTACAAGAATCGAGAGCTTCACAACAGTTATCAGCATGGCCATAGGGACGGCTATTATTCCCCTTGTTGGGCAAAACTTTGGTGCTAAAAAGTTTGAAAGAGTTGATTCTGTAAGGAAAATGATTATTCGGGTAGGGATCTACTACTCAGTAGTATTCTTTATCTTAGTACTACCTTTAGCAGACCACTTAATTGGTATCTTTACTAAAGATCCTGCTGTTATAGAGCAAACAAGATGGTACTTGTGGATAATGGTGTTTTCAGCCATGGGCTTAAACATATATAATTGGTTGTCTCAAGCCTTAAATGCTATTGGAAAACCCATGACGGTTGCGAAAATTATTGTTTTGGGTACCACCCTGTGCTTGATGCCCCTGACTTATCTTGGTGCCTTGCTTGGCGGCTTTGTGGGTATGTTGTTAGGACTGGGACTCGGACAATTTATTGTTGCCCTTATAGCAATAGGGGTATCGAAAAAAGTAATGAGCCAGGCGTATATGAATGATTAAGAGCTAGTGGGGTTTGATTCTGATGGATCAAACCTCTTTTTGTTATATATTTTCCTATACCACGTGTAGACTTGTGGTAACTCAGACAGGGTCTTTGTATATATTTACTGATTTTAAGTTGAAAAAATAAAAATCCTTTTGAGTCAAGGAATATTTGTGATACTGTATGTCAAATGGGTAAAAGACAGTAAAGGAGGCGAGGACATGAATTATGTAGATTTACCAAAAATAGAGTTACACTGTCACTTGGATGGAAGTGTTAGAGTAGAGACGATATATGAACTGGCTAAGAAGCAAGGCATTCAAGTGCCTGAAGATATGAGTGAATTAAAGACTAAGCTGGTGGCGCCGGAATCTTGTCCTTCATTAGATGAGTACCTAAAGCGGTTCTCACTACCTGTAAGGGTCATGCAAACTAAAGAGGCCTTGAAGAGAATAACCTTTGAATTATTCCAAGATGGAGCGAACGAGAATATTAAGTATATGGAGGTGCGATTTGGTCCTTTACTTCACGTCAATAAGGGCTTGGATTTGGTTCAAGTCATAGAAAGTGTTTTAGAGGGGATGAACGAGGCCTGCAGCAAGTATGACATACAGGGGAATATCATCATCTCTGCTTTACGTACCATGCCAAAGGACAGGCTGTATGAATTAATCGATGTAGGAAGTCAGTATCTGGGCAAGGGTGTGGTAGCCTTTGACCTTGCATCTAGTGAGTTAGAAGGCTTTGCTGAAGACTTTAAACCTTATCTTGACCATGCTAGACAAAAGGGCTATAGGGTGACCATTCACGCAGGTGAGACTGGTGTCGGACAAAATGTTCACGACTCAATCCTTTTATTGGGTGCTGAGAGAATAGGGCATGGGATATTCATTCATGATACCCCTCATGCATATGACCTAGTGAAGGAGAGGGGAACAGTCCTCGAGGTATGTCCAACGAGCAATGTTCAGACTAAGGCTGTTCAATCGATGGAATCTCATCCCATGGATGACTTTTACAGGGATCATATTAGGGTGACTATTAATACCGATAATCGGACCGTTTCAGACACAAGCCTGACAAGGGAGGTTGAAAGGGTCATGACAACCTTTAACTGGTCCTTTGAAGACTATAAGGCGGTCTATGAATACGCCGTTGAAAAAGCATTTGCTGGCGACCAGGTTAAGGAAGACCTGAGACAGGCTATGAAGGCCTTTGAGGGCAACCTATAACTATAAAACTCCACACTTGAGGTGTGGAGTTTTTCTCATAAAAAAACCAGACGCTTGTCTGGTTGGTGGGATTATTGCTTTCTTTCTACTAATGAGAAGGCTGTAATCTGATCAGCATAGACCAATAACTGGGGCAGTTTGCTGGTACTGCCATTGTGGTCAATGGTTGCATTGATCAACTTAATGAACTCGGCATTGTCAACAAGTTTTATGTTAACAAGTTCATCTTCTGCATCGATCAGTACCTTGTTTGCCAACTCATCTATCTTTGAGATATCAATCAATTCATCCTTAGAGCAATAACAGTAATCATCGCTACAGTATAGCTCGCAATATTCCCCAGTGATCATGCCAGCTGGTGTTGCGAGTAATAAGTCATATTGGATACTAGGGTCCTTTTTACTTTGGGTTTGTCCCAGAGCAACTAAGGCTCTCAATTGTATAACTTTTCTAGAAAACTCTACCTTTAAGACATTAGGTGTAAGTGTATCATGCATAGTTGCCTCCTTAATTATCTTTTACCCATAAAGTATATCATATTTTATCAGAGATTTAAAAGTATTCAGCTAGATTCCTTTTCTTTTATTTATTCTGTTTTAAAAAGGAAATATTAGGTATAATAAAGATGTCAATCATTGTACAATAAGGAGGTAAAAGAATGGGAAGTATTATCGGTACAAGAACAGAAAAAAACTTGTTAAAAGCATTTGCGGGTGAGTCACAGGCTAAAAATCGTTATACTTTTTTTGCTAAAGTAGCCAAAAAAGAGGGTTATGAGCAAATTGCAGCCTTGTTTGAAGAAACAGCCCTCAACGAAGAACAACACGCCAAGACTTTCTTTAAATACTTAGAGTCTGGTGAGGCGGTAGAAATTACAGCCATGTATCCTGCTGGCATCATTGGATGTACAGTTGATAATTTAACAGCAGCAGCTGCAGGTGAGAATGAGGAGTGGACAGAACTTTATCCTGAATTTGCCGATATAGCAGAAGAGGAGGGCTTCAGTGATGTGGCTAGAACCTTCAGAAATATTGCCAAAGTGGAAAAAGAACACGAAGCTCGTTATCTAAAGCTTGCAGAAAACATCAAGACTGACCACGTCTTCGAAAAAGAAGAGACTATTCGCTGGAAGTGTAGAAAGTGTGGCCATGTTCATGAAGGCAAAGCTGCTCCAAATACATGCCCTACTTGCCAACATCCTCAAGGCTATTTTGAGAAAAAAGAAGCAAATTATTAAGAGGAGTTTGATATGAAGATTGAAACCATCGCTTACATTAAACAAGCCATTATTGGTGAAATTGAAGGATATGAGTTTTATAAACTGGCTGCCAAACAGGCTAAGTCGCAAGAGGTTAAGGATACCTACTTGTACCTAGCTGATGAGGAAAGAAAACATGTTATTTGGTTGGAAGATCTCTTAAAACAAATCGATGGCGAAGACAACCGATTTGATTTAGAAAGTGTTGATCCGCCACCAAGTCCAGATCTGTTCAGATGGGATAAGTTAGATCGGGAGAATCCCCAGACAACCATAAGTGTTTTTGGTATTGCCCTTCAACTGGAAAAGTCATCATACGAGTTCTATGGTGAGTGCGCAGAGAAGATAGAGGATCCTATTGCAAGAAGGCTATTCAAAATATTAGAGGCTTGGGAAAAGGCCCACTATGATAGTTTTAACAAAGAATATAAGGAATTGAATGATAATTGGTGGGCTGAGCAAAGATTTGCGCCCTATTAAGTATCATGAAAAGGCATACCTCAAGGGGTATGCTTTTTTTGATATGGACAGGGCTTAGTTGGAACAAAATAAGTTTAAATTTTTAACCTGAGTGACCAAATCAGGTGACTTCCTAAAGGCCAGTTGTTATCATAGTTGCAGGATTCTTGAAATGAAATTTAAAGCCTATATTATGTTATACGAACCATTGTCTGAATATTTTATTTATTCAAAATACATTGACAACTGTGTGGTTTACCATTACAATTTCAATATAGAAACGGCGCTTGCTTTATCAATCACTGAGGCGCGGTCAGCGACTAATAAGCAGTATGTAATGTTTCTATCAATAAAAATATGATTAGGGAGGAAGAAAAAATGGAAAACTTACAAGATTTAATCTGGACTGAAGAGGGAGAAGAGGTTACACCAATGGGTCAAGAGGTATATATCACATTACCCTGGTGGACTGGTGATACTTGTGGTATCGTGCCAGGCGGTGGATGTTAATCGCTTCTCGACAGGCCTATAATCAATAGGTGGCTTCACCAAGAAATATTAGAGTATAAATGACTTTAAGGCACACCTCACATGAGCTTTCTAATCTTGAGGGTGCATCAAAAGATGAGTATGGTGGGTTCGTGATCATACTCATTCTTTATTTGATCAAAGAGGGTAAGGAGTCGTCATTGGCTTTTATGTAGACTCAAAGAAGGGCCAATAGAGATAAAGGGATATGATATGAAAAGCTGTTTGACAAGTTGTTGGAGTTTTTACAAGAAGTATAAATTATTAGTCTTTGGTTTGCTATCAGCCAAACTACTGAGTGTTATCATTACAACAATAATACCAAAATATTTTGGAGACTTAATTGACCTACTCGGGAAGGGGGCCTCATCTGACCTCTACAGGGGATTATTTTTTTTCGCTATTATATATTTGATTGAATTTTTAATAGGTTGTTTCAGTTCCTATTCAGGTGTTATCCTGAGTTCTAATGTTGCAAATGATACATCTTGTTATTATTTCAGTCATTTACTAGACCTACCTGTTGACTATCACAAGAAGTACAACACGGGTAGAAGGTTCTCAATGCTAACATCAGACATTAAGGGGATCAATGGCTACTTTGAAACTCTCTTAAACACCTCTGTTACGGTTCTGTCTACAATAGGTGTTGCAGTTATTAGTTTTAGAATTAATTACAAGCTTTCTCTTTTGCTGCTTTCTGTCTTGCCCTTGACTCTAGCAATCAATAACCACTTTAGAAAAAAAGTGTTAAAGAAGTCCAAGCAGTTTGCAAGAGAACGAGATGCCTACTTCGGATTCTTGAAAAAAACCGTTCTTTACTTGGAAGACCTCGTTCTTCAGGGAGGCACAAGAAAGATGAACGCATGTTTTGAAAAAAACTGTGGTCGTTTCATCTCAGAAGATCGACAGGTTAGATTAAGTTCCATTCAAAACAGGCAGTCCTTGAAATTCTTGAATATAGTTAACTATCTGCTGTTAACAATCATTGGCATGTACTTTGTCATGTCTGGTAAGTTGTCTTTTGGTAACTTAATTGCATTTAGTACCTATTCAAAAATGTTATCTTCTAATATCAACAACATTATATCTGTTAATACATCCCTTCAGCCGGCTGTTGTTGCAATTAGAAGACTTCAAGAACTGGACTCGGATGTGACCACCTACAAGACTGAGTCTTTATTGTCGACTAAGAATGATGTGAAGACGATTACAATCAACAATTTGGGTTTGAGCTTTGGTAAATATAATATATTTAATGATGTATCCCTTCAACTGGAGAAGGGAAAAATATATGGGATTCTGGGAGAAAATGGCAGTGGCAAGACCTCCTTGTCACGAATTTTACTGGGCCTTAACAAGTCTTATACGGGTCAAGTGATGTTTGACACCCTAGACCTTAAGGACCTATCTAGAGAGGATATTGGACAAACTCTCGCTTATGTGGACAGCAAGTGTATATTATACAATATGTCACTATTAGATAATATCTTGCTTTTTGATGACCAGGCCCAATATAGGGCGGATCATGTCTTTGAATGTGCTCAAACTATTGGTATTGATGTGGATTACTTGAAGTTAAACCAAGTCATTGATCATAAGGTATCGGACATGGTTGAATTGTCATCTGGTCAAGTTCAGAAGGTCATGCTTATTAGAAGCATCTTAAGAGACAGTTCAGTTCTTGTCCTTGATGAGGCCTTCAATTATCTGGATGCAGAATCAAAGAAACAGTTTTCAAAGTATATTCGAGAAATAGCACAGGATAAGATCGTCATTCTTGTCTCTCACGATCTGAGGGACTACAGGATGTGTGACCAGGTCTTAAATATTAGAGACAAGCAAATCTCTGAGACGGTATATGAACAGATTGGTTAGGAGGAGCATATGTTGGACTTACAGATAGACCATAAAAACAGGATTTTACTTAAGAACATCATTTACTGGATGAATGATGACCTATACATGATGAATCTTGTTTCTTTTAGAAGACGGAAACTCTCAGCCAATGAGTTTGAGATCTTAAAAGACATCCATCAACATCTTGTTGATGGTAGACGAATGAATGAATCGTGTCGTGATTTTTACCAAGACCTATTGAAAGAAAAACAAGTCATGGATGAAGATACCCTAGGCCAGGTCGACCACTTTTTACAGGGGAGAATGACGGATGATAACCTTTGTAGTCGTCTAGACTCAATTGTAGTTAATCTTACCTATGAGTGTAATTTTAAGTGCAGCTATTGCTACCAAGATGGATTTCATGATAATAATGAGTCCATTACCCTAGAAGACGTTGATCATATGATTGCCTTCATTCGAGACCATAACAAGGCATCAAGCCATGACTATCTTTTGGACTGCCTAACGATAAGTGGGGGAGAACCCCTGCTTGAGAAAAACTTGCCTGTCTTGAATTACATGATAGAACAGTTTAGACCCCTGGTAAAGACCATAGAATTATATACCAATGGCGTCAATCTCCATATGTACAGAAGCAAGGTTGATTATGACTTGATTGATAAGTTTCAGGTGTCTCTAGATGGTATGGACCCTATCATAAGAGAACTCAACTCCTATGCTGGGGGGGGCTTTTCTACTATCTTAGATGGTATTCTTGATCTCGTTAAGCTTGAGAAGGACATAACAGTTGTGACACTTTTGACTAAGGGGTTTCTAGACCAAGTGGATGACATGCTGGCGATTGAGAGGGTTCAAGATATTTTATCTTATCAAGGTCTTAAGTGGCAAATTTCTTTAATCTCAGAGTTTAAACCCGATTCTGTTGTACATCCCAACTACTACTCTGTAGATGAGATGATTGATCTTAGAAAAAGGGTCATTGATAAAACTCAAAAGTATAAGATGACAGTGGATACAGTCAACCTATCCTTCTTAGCCCAGGCTATGCTGCGAGGGCTGAATGAAAAAATTACGCCTGCAATCCATCGGTGCAATGTTCATGACAAGATTCCCGCGACCTTTGGTCCGAAAGGGCATATATCCTGGTGTGTATCGTCTAGTAGACCTGAGGGCTTAATCGGCAACTATCGAAGGGGGCAGGGCTTGGATATGGAAAAGCTGAGAAAAATTCAAAAGAGAACAATCTTCCAGTTTGAGGAATGCAGAACATGTGATTTCAAGTATGTATGCAGTGGAGGATGCCTCTTAAATAGTATGTCAGACCTTTCCAAGAAAGCTTGCGGTGGTTTTAAAAATGAAAGAGTTATGGACCGGCTGGAAGAACTCTTGTACTAAGAAAGTAAAAAAGTGCCTGACTAGGGGCACTTTTTTTATGGGAAATTCCATGAGCATGTTTTTGAAATGACTGATGGCTTATAGCCAGTGTATCGGCTAAACCTTAGTGTACATAACATGGTCTATTAATACATTTTGATGCTTCATTAACTCCATGGTTTCATAGTAGTAACCAGCTGTTGTCTGATAAATGATTTTGACTGTTGGTCTCAGGGGCCAATTGTGATCAATTTCTTCAACAACTGCAGGGTAGCCATTTGAAAGCATGACAATGGTTCCGCGTGGGTAGGGAGCGATTCTTTGAATGAAGGCTTCCGCTACATCCAAGAAGTATTTTTTGCCCTTGTTTGCAACAATGAACTCTATTGCCTCCTTGGGACATACAGCCCGTCTATAGGGTCTATCTGAAGTCATGGCGTCGTAGATGTCAGCTATACCAATTATCTGAGCAATTTTATTGATAGCCCCCCCTCTAAGTCTAAGGGGATAACCTGTGCCATCGGTTTGCTCATGATGCTGGAAGACAATGGTCTTTACATATGCTGACAGAAAGTTGTGGTTTTTGATGTACTCATAACCCAACTGGGGATGGCTCAGTATCATTCTTTTTTCTTCCAGATTCAGGGCCTCTTTTTTGGTGATGATGGCCTTGGGAAGAAGGGCAATACCGATATCATGGTAGATGGCCCCGATGAAAATCTCCTTAACCATATCAGAGCCATAGCCTAGTTCCCAGCTGATTAGGGCTGAAATCAAGGCCACATTTAAGGCGGATGAGTATATGTAATTATCGATGTTTTTAATATCAATGTATTCAATCTGTATCTTTTGGTAAGATCGAATTTCGTACAAGACATCCTCAATATAGGCTAAGAGACGGTGGTGGATATCAAATATATTCTCGTTTTTAGACGCAGCATGAAAAAGCTCTTTAATCAAAAGAGTTCCCTTTAATCGAAAGGACTGGTCCAATAAACGGTTGACTTCAACTTTTGAGTGTTCGTTTTCAATATAGACCGTATATATTTTGTTTTGTTCGATTTTTTTTATAAGGTCTAGGGTTAATGTGGTGCCTTTTTTTATAAGGACCCTACCCTCGGAGCTGTATAGGTTCTCACCTAATATACTACCATGCTCCACGTAATTGGTTGGGATCGCTCTCATATGCTTACTCCTCTAAATTATGTCATATACGATGTCTTCAATTGTTAGGTCTTGTCTGTATTCGAGGTCGATTGCATCATAGGTGTATGTTTGATTATCCTTGTGTATAACTCGAATTTTTGGTCTTAAGGGAAAGTTGTCATTGAGTTGGTCCACAACAGCAACTTGTCCATTAGATAACTTGACTAGAGTCCCCCTTGGATAGGGAGATACAAGCCTTAAAAAAGCATTCACTAGGGCGGTGTCGTACTTACGCCCCGCTACCCCCATGATATATTCAATAGATTCCTTGGGGGAAACAGCCATTTTATAGGGTCTGTCAGAAGTCATGGCATCATAAATGTCGGCTAAACCAACAATTTGAGCTGTTTTATGGATATCATCGCCCTTCATTCGTCCGGGGTAGCCTGTTCCATCAATGCACTCATGATGGGTCATAACAATCGTCTTCACATAGGCCGACAGATAGTTTCTTTCTTTAATATAACCATGGCCCATAACGGGATGGTTGATGATCATCATCTTCTCCTCGGTTGTGAGGGCTTCTGTTTTGAAAGTAACTGCTGCAGGCAACAAGGCCATGCCAATGTCGTGATAGATTGCCCCGATGAAGACATGTTTAACCATCTCATCGTTTAATTTCATTTCCCAGGCTAATAGGGCTGAGATGAGGGCAACGTTTAAGGCTGAACTGTAGAGGTAGATATCGATGTTCTTGATATCTACATACTCAATTTTTTGACTCTTAAAAGATTTAATTTCATAGAGGACTGTGTCAGCATACTTGGACAGTTGGTCATTGAGTCCCATGATACTTTGGTTATAGGCGGCATTGTCAAATATTTCTTTGATCAGCATAACCCCCTTGATCCGCATGGATTGCTCAAGGAGTCTGTTGACTTCAAAGTCAGAATGGGGGTCTTTGATATAAATAGTGTGGATGTTATGGTTTTTAATTTGGCTGAGTTTCTTCTTGTCTAGTTGAGTACCAGCCTTGAGTAGGACTTGTCCACGGGCTGTATATAGGGTCTCGCCTAGTACTGTGTTTTCTTTTGCGTATTGTATTGGAATTGGTCTCATAAGTCACCTCTTGTATAGACATATACCCCATTTAATCCTTTTCTATCGCATTTGTTTTAAATACATGTAAGTTTAAAACTTGTAGTCCATTATAACACACTCTCAGAGTTTTATAACACAAAAAAAGCTAGAAAACCTAGCTTTTTAAGTGTTAAATGAAGTCCTCTTGATACTTTTGAGCATCTAAGCCAAAAAATTGTCTTTCTACTAAGGGACCCTGGATGTGTTTCAATCGATCCAGGTATGTTTCTTTTTCGACCCGGTAAAGAATACCCAGGGGTACATTTTCTGTTACTTGGCCAGCCAAGCGATAGGCCAGACCAAAATTACTGACATCGTGGTTTTCCAGGTAGTAGGTGTTATCACTGTACCATTTAGGCGTGTTGACCTTATTAAAAGAGGGGCAGGGTTGGAGGATGTCAATTAAGGCATAGCCAGGGTAGGCATGGGCCTCTTTAATAAGGTGGATGAGTTGGTCTCTATCATGGGCATAAGCACGGGCTACAAAGCCAGCTCCCAGGGTAAGGGCCATGGTTAAGGGGTTAATGGGGGGCATTGTATTGCCCTCAGGCATATTTGATGTTGGATTTCCAAGGTCTGTTGTTGGCGATCCTTGGCCCTTGGTCAAGCCATATATCCGGTTATTGTAAACCAGGTGGACAATATTAGGGTTTCTCCTTATATTATGGACAAAGTGGTTGCCTCCCTCTCCGTAGGTGTCACCATCTCCTGAGGTCACAAAAATATGAAGGTTGGGATTGGCAGCATGAATACCAAGGGCTGGTGGTAGAGCACGGCCATGAAGGGAGTTGAAACTATTGGCATTAATATATTGAGGCGTCTTGGCCGCCTGGCCAATTCCTGAAACGATCATGGTATTTTGGGGCGTAAGGCCCAGTTGGAAAATGCTCTCCTTGATGGCCTGGAGGATAGAATAATCACCACAACCAGGGCACCAAGAGATTTTGTTGGTGGTATTGAATATTTTAAAGTCTTTCATAAAGCACCTCCATAAGTTCTTGTGCTGATAGTTGAAGGCCATCATACTTGAGGATCTGGTCAGACATTTTTATACCAGTTTCCATTCGGATGAGTCTTGCAAGTTGTCCAGTGGCATTAAGTTCGACGTTGATTAGCCTTCTATCCTTGATTTGATCTAATTTATCTGTTGCAAGGGGGTAAACATCAGAGAAGATGAGGCCGGCTATAGCATGGCCTGCATCGTTGAGGCCAAGAACTGCTTCTTCTATTGCACCACTGGTAGATCCAAAGCCTATAAGGACACTTGGAGCATCTTGAGGGCCAATCCAAGTAGGTTCCTCTATGTGCGCCTTGATGGTTTCCAGTTTCTTTAGACGTTTATCATGCATTTGAACTCTTGTCTGGGCATCTTCAGCAATTTTCCCGTAAATATCGTGTTCGTGATTGTCTGCAATAATAGGCTGGGCTTGGAAGCCGGGGATCAATCGAGGAGATACACCGGTATCAGAGTAATCATACCGGGCGTAGGGAAGGGGTAAGTCTTCCGCTCGGGCCAGGTGTTGGTTGTAATCAATGTTGAAGTTAAACTTGTCGGTGGTAATTGAGGTATCTGCCAGGTACTGGTCACTCAGTATAATCACCGGCACCTGGAATCGATCAGCCATATCGAAGGCACGGATGGTCTGATAAAAGGCATCCTGGGCATCCCTAGGGGCTAGAATGATTCTTGGGAACTCATCTTGGGAAGCGGACAAGAGGAAACTCAGGTCAGACTGGCCTGTCTTAGTTGGCATACCAGTTGCCGGACCAGGTCTCATGACGTCTACAATGACAAGAGGAGTCTCTGTAATTGCTGTTAATCCAAGGGCTTCAACCATTAGAGCTAGACCACCACCTGATGAGGCTGTCATGGAACGAACACCAGCAGCGGAAGCCCCAAGGGCTATATGGATGGCTGCTATTTCATCTTCTGCCTGCTCCACTAAGAAGCCTGCATCCTTTTGTCTATCTAAGAGGGCATTCATAATACTGGTTGATGGGGTCATGGGATAGGCTGAAAATGCCCCCATACCTGCCGTTATAGCTCCTAGGGCAATAGAGGTATTGCCATTGATGTAAATTTGCTCATCTTCTGTTATGGGACCTGTCTGGAAGAGGTTTTTTCCCAGGCTGTAGCCCACTTCAAAAGCCTTAAGGTTTAAATCATAAAAAGAGGCTTTGAAGGATGCTTTTAAGAGGGGAGGAAAGACGGTTGGATCAAGCTGGAATAGCTTGACCAAGGCTCCTAGAAGTATGATGTTGTCACCCTTCATATGGCCGATTTCTTTAGCCTGAGTCTTGGCAGGGAGAAAAACAGTCTGCTTGTCGCTTTCAAGGCTTAGGTCTCCTAAAATATAGCCGCTTGCATTTAATCGTTCCTGGTGAAGGGTAATGGTTTCTTGGTTAAGAGCCAAAATTAGGTCTAGGTCATCTCGATGACTGGTTACTTTTTCATCAGAGAACCTAATCTGGAAATAATTGTGTCCGCCTCTGATTCGTGACATATAAACAGTGTTGGTCAATAGGTGATAGCCATGGCGTTTGAGTCCCTTGCTCAAGATTTTGGAAAGGGTGTTCATGCCTTGACCAGCTGCACCCCCAATCAATATATTGTAGTTCATAAGTGCCTCCTTTATCTAAAGTTATTATATATTATTTTATGGTACACTTTTTATATACCCAAGTTTAGTGTATCCTAATTGAGAATATTTCTCAATAACTATACTAAAATAGTATATTAAAAAAATATAAAGGCATCTATAATTTGTATACATGTGGGTAAGTATATTACATGAGGAGTGAGAATATGAAAATAAAAGTGAGTGAAAAGGCCCTGGCCTATTTACAAAAGAAGGAGATTACATGCCTCCACTTGTCCATTCGTGTGAGTGGAGGGGGGTGATGTGGTGTCATTTATATCCCCGATATAAATCATCAGGCTCCGGAGGAGCTGGACCATTATATAGTAGAAGAATACCAAGGTGTTAAAATTTTTGTTTCAAAGGAGGCTGCCCGAGGTGCAAAAGAGATCACTTTCAATTTAAGAGGTTTTTGGATTTTCAAGTCAATAGTTGCTTCTGGTATCCAATATCCAAGAATTTAGAGGAGGGTTTATGATAAGGTGGTTCAATATGGCAATGATTCTCATGTGTCTCTTGGTATACGGAGCTTACGGTGAAGAAGACATTGTTGAGTTGGTTGATGACTACACAGCGGAAGATATTTATCATAAGGCCCAAGAACTTGTTGAAACCTACCCAGACATACTTAAAATGGAAGTTTTAGGATACTCTCAGGGGAATCAACCAATATTTGTATTGCACTTAACAGAAAAGCCCTTGGAACTTGACCAGGCCTATGTTGACAAGATGCACTTCTTTATAGAGGGAGGCATCCATAGTCGAGAGAATGTAGGTCCTGTTATGTTGCTAAGAATTGTGGAGACCTATGCTCAAGACTACTATGATGACCAGGTTCTAGATCATGTATCTTTAAGGACCTATCTAGCGGAGAATGTGATTCACATCTTGCCACTTACCAACCCGGACGGCTATAACCTGGCCAACTTCGGTCCTCTAGCCTTAGACTGGCAAAGTCGTGAAAAAATAAAAAATATCGATATAGTCAACTATAGGGATTTAAAGGCCAACTTATCAGGTGTAGATATCAATAGAAATTTTCCAGGTCTGTATTACGATATAGAAGAAGAGGCTTTTGTTGATGTTTGGAGCAAGAAGGTTGATCAGTATGTTTCTTATAGTCCAAGCAGTGCCTTTTATTATGGTCCCTATGCTGGAAGTGAGCTAGAGACTAGGATCTTGATGGACTATATTTTAAGATATGATTTCAGAAACTATTTAAGCTTTCATTCTAGGGGGGAGATTATATACTATCATCGGTGGATGCTTTCAGACCTTCATAATCAGCGTTCTACAGAACTTGGACTTGCTATCAGTAGGGGACGGGGAAATGGATACGACTTGTTTTCCAATGGAACGGATTCGGGGAGTGGTTATATGACTGATTACGCGTCTATGTTGACCCTGAAGCCGAGTTTAACCATAGAGACAGTTCCGCCGGGATATAGGCTACCAACAAGTGAGCACTTCATAAATAAAGCCTATAAGGAGAATCTATATGTTATCTTGCAAGCAGTTGATCACAGTCGGTCTCTAGGCTATTACCCATATAGGCTTTACGTAGATGGAAAGTATATAAGAGACTATGAGGAGTCGGTATATGCCTATGCTATGGCAGATCATTTTGGTGGGATAATCTATGAGGCAGAGGGTCAACCTGAGTGGGATCTACCTAGGCATATGAGAAACTTTACACGGCTACAAATGCTTAAATACATTAGGGTCTTGAAGAGTTTTGAAGCAGTAGAAGAAGTTATTAGCTTTAAGGATACAGAAGATTATCTAGCCAATCAGTTTTTAAATTTAGGTCTTGTAACAGGGGATGGTGAACATTTTAGGCCTTATGATCTTGCTAAATCTGAAGAGGTATATGTTCTGTTAGCCCGGGTCCTAGCCTCTCATATAGACCCCACTACTTCCTTTAAATATGGGGTGTATTGGGCTGAAGAAGGTGTCAATCAGCTTCTAACTATAGGTATTCTATTGCCTGACCAGGTTAAAACTGGTGTGATGCAATTTGGAGATTTAGAAGCCATGGTTAGAAATCTCTTACTGTTAGATTAAGATGGAGCAGACGGGGTAAAGATGGAACCTAGAGGAAAGGATGATATGTATGATAAAGTGGAATGAGTGTTTTTCAGTGAAGGTAGAGACTTTGGATGAGCAGCATAAAACCTTTTTTAGCTTAATCAATAAATTAGAAGACATCACCAATCATAGTGATTACCTAGATGATCTGCCCCTGGTTTTAAATGAAATTGTTGAGTACACCAACCTGCACTTTAAGACTGAAGAAGAGCTTTTAAGTAAGCTAGACTATCCCAAGTTGAAGGACCACCAGGACAAGCATAGGGCCATTAAGAAGGACATTTATATAAAGTGTAAACAAGTTATAGAGAAGGAGCCAACTGCCCTTGATCTTATATGGTTGCACAATTATATGAGTGACTGGTTAAAGAATCATATATTAGAAGAGGATGCCCAGTATGCAGATTATATAAGTCAAAACAAGTAAAGTCTTGGACCTGAAATCAGGTCCTTTTTTTGTGATTTCGAAAAGGTGTTGAAAACTTTGCAGAATCCTGTAAGATGACTATAGGAGGCAATATGATATTAAGTAATTTTTCGAATACAGACTACCACATGGATTGGTACAAGGATTCAAGTTTAGAGGCGTTTTTGGGCCAGGTTCCCCTGGATGGAATAGAACTGTTTTTACATGGCAAAATGACAGTGGATGAGAGCTTAAGAAAACATACCAAGGGGATTCACTTGACCTATTATCCTACCTGGATAGATTTTTATGCAGGCAACCCACGCTACAAGGAAGATTTTCCTGATGAGGAGAGCCTACGTTATGCCTTTGGAGGAAGTCATCCTAATGCGATTCTAGAACGTTATAGGGAAGAACATCAGGTTGCCAAGGACTTGGGAGTAGGCTACATGGTTTTTCATGTAGGGCATGTTCAGCTAAAGGATGTTTTTCGTAGAGAATTTGCATACAGTGACCAGGAGGTACTAGACCAGACCATCGACTTGGTCAACAAGGTATTTGTAGAGGATAGTCATGAGTGGCTCTTGTTTGAAAATCTTTGGTGGCCAGGCTTAAACCTCTTAGATAAGGACAAGCTTGAGTATTTCATGGGTAAGATCAACTACAAGAAAAAGGGTCTTATGTTAGACTTGTCCCACTTGCTACTAACAGACTCTAATATAACCTCTTATGGCCAGGCAAAAGAATACATTATGGAGCGACTCAGAAACTTGGGAGATGCCTGCCGTTACATCAAGGGCATCCATATTAACTACAGCAAGCACCATGATTATCTGACCAGCCAGGCCTTCAAAGACAATCGGGATGAACATAAGATATACAGCCATATTGGAGGCTTAGACCAGCATCTTCCCTATGAGGATGAAGGCTTAAAAGATATTATTGACTTCCTTCAACCCCTTTATAAGGTCATAGAGGTTAAGGCCATGGACAAGGACCAGTGGGAAGGGGCAATACTTAAACAAATGAGGTACCTATGACGTTTGAATATAAGGATTATTTGATAGATTATACAATGAAAAGAAGTAATCGCAAGTCCATAGAACTCCAACTTCAGCCAGGTGGGCACCTTTTAATCAAGGGACCTAAGACCCTGACCGAGGACCACTGCGAACAGGTGATAAAAAGAAAATGGGACTGGTTGGTAAGCCATATGGATAAGCTGACGCGCCATATCCAGGAAAGAACTTATGATTCTAAGGAGAGCCTAGAAGTACTGGGGGAGAGGATTGAGCTTGTCATACTTCGTCAGGGGTTGACCAACCCGAAAATGAAGGTATTGGATCGGGAGTGGATCCTGGTGGTGCCCCGGGAGTGGTCTAGAGACCATGTGGAGGCTTATCTGATGGAAGTCTTAAAGCTCAGACTCAAACAACACCTAAAAAAAAGAATCAACCATTATCAAAAACATTTTACTAAGAAGGTGAAGAACATCTCTGTTAGAAATCAGGCCACTAAATGGGGGTCGTGTAGTTCAGCATGCAATCTAAACTTTAACTACAAGTTGGCCCTAGCACCTTTGGATGTTATAGATTACCTTGTCGTGCATGAGATGAGCCATCTGGACCATATGAATCATTCCAAGTCCTTTTGGGCTAAGGTTTATCAAGTCATGCCAGACTACAGGGAAAAGGAGGCCTGGCTTAAGGCTCATGGCCACCAACTCTCTTTGAGGTACCGGTATGAATGAGATAAGGGCTGACCGAAGTATATATGATTTTATCATCATGTGCTTTAAAGAAGACCTGGTTGACCTAGGCATTAATGAATGCGATTTCCCTTCTTATACAGCCTTTATGTCCTATGAGAAATTTCTCAAACAAGGGCGTCAGTGCCGGTTGTTTTTCACCAGCCAAGGCGGCCTGGTTGCCCTCAGAGATAAGGACCAGGCATATGAAATAAAATGGTTATGTGTCCATCCTAGTCAGCGCCACAGAGGACTGGGCAGAACTGTGATGGACTTTTGTGTTTCAGAGGCCAAGGCTCAAGGGAAGAAGCAATTGGTTTTGGGATGTTACAAAGAGAATGACCAATTAGTATCCTGGTATTTGGACCAGGGCTTTAAACAATATAAAATCAACAAGAGGAGGACAGGTCCCATATGGTTCATGAAGAAAGCCCTATAAGACAATTTCACCAGAGGGTAAGTGAGGCTAAAGACCAGTGTCGAGTGTGTGGTTTGGTCAAGGGGCATTGTCTCTGTGGCCTAGCAAGATCCTGCAGGACTTCTGTTCGCTTTGTCTTACTGACCCATGAAAACGAAATGACAAGGACAAGTAACACAGGTCGCCTGATAGAGGATATAATAGAGGGGACTGAGAATTTTGTATGGTCCAGAACCCATGAACCCCAGAAACTTGTAGCCGACTTAAAAGACCCTGCTAATCAGGTATACCTGATTTTCCCTGGCGACCGGCCAGAGGAAAGAGAAAGGCTCAAGGCTTATGAAGCCACTGATAAGAATATAATTTTTTTAATCATTGATGGAACTTGGAAGGAGGTAAGGAAAATCCTTCGAAAGAGCCCCTACCTTCAAAAGTTACCTATCCTAGATTTAAATCCTCAATCTAAGACAGCTTATCACTTGAGACGCAACAAAGATGATAATCACCTTTGCACGGCTGAGGTTGCTATAGACCTCTTGAAACTTGTAGGAGACCAGGACCAAGCAAGTCAGCTGGGCCATTACTATCATACTTTTTTACACTTATATGAGGAGGGAAGACGATGAAGACCATACGTCTATACGATCAATCAGCCTACATGACAACCTGTCAAGGGCAGGTTTTAACAGCTAGTGGCTGTGACTATATTTTTGACCAGAGTATTTTTTTCCCTGAAAAGGGAGGACAGAAGGCAGATCGTGGTCATATCAATGGCATAGAGGTTTTAGATGTTCAGGAGATTGAGGGACAGTTGGTCCACCATCTCGCAAGAGAACTTGAGTCTGATCAGGTAAAAATGGTACTGGACTTTGACCATCGCTTTGATCAAATGCAACAACACTGTGGCGAGCATATCTTATCTGGTCTTTTAAAGAGTCGGTTTGATAGTCATAATAGAGGATTTCATATAGGGGACCAGGAGGTGACCCTGGATTCTGAAAAAATCTTATCTGATAAGCAGTTGTTAGTACTTGAAGATTTAGCCAACCAAGTCATTTATGATAACCTAAAGGTAGACCTCTTGGACTTAAGCCAATATGACCCTAATAAACTTAGAAAACCGCCTGCTGTTGAGTCAGAAGATTTAAGTGAAATACGGGTAGTCCAAGTAGCAGGAGTAGATGCTGTTACTTGTTGTGGAACGCATCCAACTCGTACGGGTGAAATTGGACTTATTAAAATCATCCGTGCTGATAAGTACAAGGGGATGCAACGGATAAGCTTCTTATGCGGTAAACGAGCCCTTAAATCTATCCAAATGAAGTTTGCCGTCTTGTCAGATTTATATAGGATTATGAATGGTAACGACGATAATCTTGTAGACCTAATTCAACAGAAGGATCAGGTTGTCAAGGAAAGCCGGCTGAGAATCAATGAATTGACCCTAGCTTATGGCCAGTCTGAACTTGAAAACCAGTGGCAGGAGGGAGTGTCCAAGCAGTTCATTCACTTGAGAAATATGGATCAGAAGAATTTCAATATCTTTCTGAAGGAGCTTGATGGTCAGGGACAAGATTTCCTTTGTCTATTCGTAGAGACCTTGTGTCAAATTGTCATCATCCAGGGGCAAGAGACTCATACTTCTTGTTTAGACCTTCTAGAGACCATGAAAGCCATGGGGGCCAAGGGGGGCGGAACAGCCAAACGGGTCCAGGGCAAGTTCTCAGACCGTCAGGCTGGTCTGACTTGCTTTATGACCCTAAGAGACATGAAAAAGTGACATATTTGTTTGCCACTGGTCTTTAAGATTCCTAAAGAGTCTATAATGATCGTCCTCTTATATGGTATACTTTTATTAGTGAAATGATAAAGGAGGGCCTTATGGGAGATTCATTCATGATTAAGCTACTTGCATTGGTGATACTCATGCTCATGTTTGTACCATTTGCAGCAATATCATGTGAAGGAGAAGAAATCATAGTTAAGACCAACCTAGGAATGGGATTGGGTCTAGACAGTAAAGTGGAGCTTATGGGTAGCGAGGAAAAAATTGAGATGGGATTTGTATGGCCAGCCACGCTTGTATTAGTAACTAGCCTGCTAGGGCTTGTATTCTTGATTAAGCAGCCCATTGAAACCAAGCTGAGTCATCTACTCGCTTTAGGAATTTATGGAGTCATGCTTCTCAGCATGATCATACTGCCAGGTGTTGCTGAAGAGGTCATGGTTACAAGCAATCGAGGGGATGGATTAAGTTTAGAGTTGACCATGAAGCTGGGCTATTATTTGGCTCTGGTCCTCAATGCAATCGTGGTCTTGCTCTTGGGAATTGCTAGTTTCAGGGAGTGTATTATCTATAGGGACTAGGGTGAAGTCTATGAATAGAAACTTTTCTAATTTCCTTGGGAATTATGGTGAAAAACCTTTGACACGACCCCAATAACATGGTATAGTATGTTGTGTATGAAATGAATATTGCTTTTCCAAGTAGAAGTATCCGCTTCTCACCAGCAGCAATAGCGTGCATGGTAGCGAAAACACTAATTATGTTACATTTGTGTGTATTTTAGCGGGTATTTACCCGCTATTTTTTATGGGTTGAATCCATTGGGGAGAGACTCATAAACCATAATGAAAGGCAAAAAACTTATTATCGGGAGGTGCAGGACTATTAAAAAAACAGAAATCAATGGCGATATCAGAGATCGAGAAGTTCGATTGATTGATGAGGATGGCGAGCAATTAGGTATTGTTTCAATTTCAAAGGCATTAGAACTTGCAGAAGAAAAAGACAGAGATCTTGTAAAGATTGCACCAGGTGCAAAACCACCGGTTTGTAAAATTATGGACTACGGTAAGCACAAGTATGAACAGGCTAAACGTGAGAAAGAAGCTCGTAAGAAGCAAAAAACTCAACAGATTAAGGAAATCCGTTTAGGCTTAAATATCGAAGAAAACGATATTAAAACTAAGGCAAAGAATGCTATCAAGTTTCTCTCTAATGGAGATAAGTTAAAGGTAAGTCTAAGATTCCGAGGAAGACAACTTGGACATATCAAACTTGGTTATGCAGTATTTGATAAATTTGCACAAGAAATTGAAGAATATGGGACTATGGATGTACGTCCGAAAATGGAAGGACGTAGTATGATGGCTATGTTCTCACCAAAAAAGTAACAGTGAAAGGAGGGCGTGATCATGCCTAAAATGAAGACACATAGAGGTGCTGCAAAAAGAGTTAAAGTGACAGGCAAGGGTAAATGGAAAAGACACCAAGCTTATACAAGCCATATTTTAACTAAGAAGTCACCTAAGAGAAAGAGAAACTTAAGAAAAGCATCATTAATTTCGTCTGGTGACATGAAGAGAGTTAAGCAATTATTACCTTACAAGTAAGGTTAAAGAATGATACCTTAAGGAAGGTAAACTAAGGAGGTTAGAAGAATGGCTAGAATTAAAGGCGCTGTTAACGCTAAGAAAAAACATAAAAAAGTATTGAAATTAGCAAAAGGTTACTATGGCATGAAGAGCAAGATCTTCAAGGCTGCAAACCCTGCTGTTATGAGAGCTTTAAGATCATCATACATTGGTAGAAAGCAAAGAAAAAGAGATTTCAGAAAGCTTTGGATTGCTAGAATCAACGCTGCTACAAGAATGCACGACATGTCTTACAGCAGATTCATCAACGGTTTAAAGAGAGCTGACGTTAACATCAACAGAAAGATGTTATCAGAAATCGCTATCCACGATGCTGAAGGTTTCGCTAAATTAGTTAACTTAGCAAAATCAAACCTATAATATAAACTAAAGCAGAGAAATCTGCTTTTTTTTATTGCCCGTTGGGGCTTTTTTTGTTTTTGAGGGTCCTATAGGAGGAGTCTTGCTTATAAGATTGGCAATGGGAATACCCCTATGGTATAATATTAAAAGTTAATGATGGGAGTAAAGTAAAATGAAAAAGAAAAATCAACCCTTATATGTAATAGCATTTATAGTATATTTAATACTACTCATAAAATTCTTGGTGTTAAACCACCCCTTAAGTGAAATTAAAGAAGGATTACTCAATTTATCTCTAGGCGCCCTGTGGGACCGGTTGGCTTTGACCCAGTGGTTACCCTTTAAGTCTCTGGTCCATGTCTATAACCACCATACCATGGCGAGTTTTTTCAGTGGTGTAGGCAGAAACCTGGTTTGGTTTATTCCTATGGGCTTCTTCATTCCAATTTGGTATAAGAAACACAAGTTTTTAAGCCTCCTAACGGTTGGTATGACCCTGGGCTTGTGCTTAGAAGTCTTTATGTTCTTAGCAGTTGCGAGTCCCTTGGCGATTGATCCAATCCTATGCGCAGGTTTTGGAACCCTTATTGGTTACAGTATATTTAAGTTGATTTAAGGAGATCCTATGAATATAAGTAAAGCGAGAACTTTGAAAGAAAAGTTAGTTGATAAGAATACTTTGAACCCTGCTCAAATTTTAGTTCTAGGGTTCTTAGGTATTATCCTCTTAGGTGGCCTTTTATTATCAACTCCTTTTGTGACACAAACAGGGGAAGCATCAGGTCTCTTAACGGGTATTTTTACCGCAACATCAGCCGTTTGTGTGACAGGACTTGTCGTTGTTGATACAGGAACCCATTGGAACATGGGGGGGCAAATCATCATCCTCATGTTGATCCAAATAGGGGGGCTTGGTATCATGACCATGGCAACATCGGTCGCCCTAATTGTTGGGCGGAAAATTACCCTAAGAAGTCGGTTGATCATGCAAGAAGCCCTCAACCAGTTTACCCTCCAGGGAGTTGTTCGCTTAACCAAGTATATCATCCTCATGACCCTCTTCATTGAAGCCGTTGGTGCGGTTTTCTTAAGTATCCGCTTTATGGACTATTATGATACAGGGACAGCCATCTTCTATGGAATTTTCCACTCTATTTCGGCTTTCTGTAATGCAGGCTTTGACCTGATTGGTAACGGTCAATCTTTGACGCCATTTGTGATGGATACAACTTTTAACATCATTATCATGGCCCTTATCATTTTGGGTGGACTTGGATTTACAGTCATTATGGATGTGATAAAGGTGAAAAAGTTTAGACGGTTTACCCTCCACACCAAGGTTGTTTTAGTCATGACAGCCCTACTCCTATTGGTAGGTTTTGTCCTATTCTTTGTTATGGAGTACAACAACTCTGCGACTTTTGGAGACCTGCCCATGCAGGATAAGCTAACAGCTGCTATGTTCCAGTCTGTAACCACTAGGACAGCTGGCTTTAACTCTGTGGACTTGTCACAGATGTATGATTCTTCAAAATTATTAACCGTCAGCTTGATGTTTGTGGGGGGATCGCCAGGATCTACTGCTGGTGGGGTTAAGACGACTACTATTGCCATTGTAATCCTCTTGATTATCTCAGTGGTTCGAAACAGAGATGATGTGGAGTGTTTTAAAAAGCGTATATCTAAGGATAATGTAAACCGGGCCCTGACAGTTGTTGGAATCGGTATTAGCTTATTATTTACAATCCCCTTCCTCCTAAGCATCACGGAGAAGGGAACAGACTTTATTACCCTGTTATTTGAAGCAGTATCCGCCCTGGGGACGGTTGGTCTATCATTAGGCTTTACATCCCAATTGTCAGTACCGGGGCAGTTGATTATTATATTTACCATGTTTGCAGGCCGTGTGGGTGCCTTGACCATTGTCTTTGCCCTAGCATCCAAGAACAAGCAAAAAGCCTTGATTCGTTATCCTGTAAGTAAAATTAGTGTTGGTTAGGAGGAAGTGCAATGAAGCAGTTTGTTATTATAGGTTGTGGACGATTCGGTTCTAGTGTGGCTCAGAAGTTAAATGAGTTGGGGTGTGAGGTTATGGCCATTGACCCCTCAGAAGAAACCGTTCAAAAGATTTCTGAGTCTGTCACCTATGCCATTCAGGCAGATGCAACAGATGAGAACGCCTTAAAATCAGTTGGTATTCGAAACTTTGATGTGGCAGTTATCTCCATTGGGGCTGATATTCAGGCATCTATTATGGTGACCCTGATGGTTAAGGAGCTGGGAATTAAACATATTGTTGCTAAGGCTCAAAATGAAATGCATGCCAAGGTACTCTATAAGATTGGGGCAGACCGGGTGGTATTCCCGGAAAGAGAGATGGGGGTTAGGGTTGCTAAAAACCTTGTATCCAACAAAATCTTAGACTTCATTGAGTTGTCTGAAGACTATGCCATTGTAGAAATTCCCCCTCTTAGGAGTTGGATTGGCAAATCATTATTAGAAATTGATGTTCGTGCTACCTATGGCATCAATGTTATTGCGGTTAAAAATGCTGATGGTATCAATATTAATATTTCCCCAACAGAATTGATTACAGATGAAGATGTTATGGTGGTTATCGGTCATAATGATGATATCAAACGTATTGAAGGTTCTGTTTAATGCAAGTACTTAAATCAAAGGACAATCCCACGATAAAAAAACTTCTTCAACTTAAGACTAAAAAGGGCAGAAGTAAGAATAAGGCCTTTCTTGTAGATGGGCTTAGAATTGTCCAGCATGCCCTAGATCATCAGATGAAAGTAGAAGCCTTGGTCTTTACAGATCGTTTTTTAAACCAGCACAAGGATTTCTTAAGGGCCCTGGACCACTATAAGCAATACTGTATCGATGTGGCTACCATGGGTAAAATTGTGGATACACAAAGTCCCCAAGGCATCTGTGCTGTGGTTGAACCCGAGGAGAGGGAAATGGGGCAAGGGTGGATCCTATTTTTAGACCAGATCCAAGACCCAGGCAACCTAGGAACCCTCATCCGTACAGCTGATGCTGCGGGATTTGCAGGCGTGATCCTAAGGGAGGGGTGTACAGACCCCTATAGCCAGAAGGTCATAAGATCATCAATGGGATCTATTATGTCTCTACCCATCTGGACAAATAAGTCAATTGAGAGCTTGAGAGACCTAGGTCTGCCTATCTATGGAGCTGCCTTAGAAGGTGGGGAGTCCTACAAGGCTTTAACTTACCCGGACCAGGGGGTCCTGGTTATTGGTAATGAAGCCAATGGTATTACACCAGAGGTATTGGACCTATGCAACCAGCGAGTCTATATACCCATGGCTGGCCATGTAGAATCCTTGAACGCCAGTATCGCTGGGGGCATCTTAATGTTTGCTGTTAAATAACTTGTATGTTCAAAAAACATATGATATAATACACCAATAAAGGTTCAGCCTGTAGGTAGAACCGACCCAATTGAATGTAAAGGCAATGACGAAGAGAGTAGTTGCGTCTCGATTTTTAGAGAGAACCACGGGGGTGGAAGTGGTTTATGACAGGCGAAATGAAGTTCACTTCTGAGCAGCAAGACTGAACTATAGTAGGTTTTGACGTGTGTCCGCGTTAAGGATGTCGAGTGGCCTTTTATGGCAATTTGGGTGGTACCACGGAATATAACTTCGTCCCTTGTATAGGGAGGAAGTTTTTTTATTGTAGAAAAATGTTATCATACATGATTGATTAGGGTGCCTTCAAGACAATCTTGAAGAACTATGTAGAAGGAGGAGATTAGAATGAAAGAACGTTTGCTGGAAATCAGAACCACGGCGACTGATAAGATTCAAGCAACCACTTCTTTAAAGGACCTAGAGGCCTTAAGGATTGAATTCTTAGGTAAGAAGGGGGCTTTAACGGAAATCTTAAAGGGCATGGGTAAGTTGTCTAAGGAAGAACGTCCTGAAATGGGCAAGGTTTCAAATGAAGTGAGAAACCACATTGAAAAAGAATTGACTAACAAGAAAACAGTCTTAGAAGCCGAGGCTCTAAAGCTTAAGCTAGAAGCGGAAGTGGTTGATGTAACCATGCCTGCCAAGGCTGTGGCAGTTGGTAAAAAACATCCAATTATGGGTGTGTTTGATGAAATGAAGGAAATCTTTATCGGCATGGGCTATAAGATTGGTGAAGGTCCAGAAGTGGAAACGGTGTATAATGCCTTTGACGCCTTAAACTCACCAGAAGATCATCCATCAAGATCACAATCAGATACCTTCTACTTTGCAGAAAATGTTTGTTTGAGACCTCATACATCAAGTGTTCAAATTAGAACGATGAAAAATCAAAAATTACCTATTCGTATGATTTCACCAGGTAGATGTTTCAGATTTGATGAAATAGATGCAACACATTCACCCATGTTCCACCAGCTAGAAGGACTTGTGATTGATGAAAAGGTAACTATGGCTGACCTAAAGGGAGCCCTTGACCAGTTCGTTAAGCGTTTCTTCGGTGGTCAAACACGAACTAAGTTCCGACCCCACCACTTCCCATTTACAGAGCCCAGTGCTGAAGTAGATGTGTCGTGCTTTAAGTGTGGTGGTCAAGGCTGTAAGTTCTGTGGTAACACGGGTTGGATAGAAATTCTAGGCTGTGGCATGGTTCACCCTGACGTCTTAAGGGAATGTGGTATTGATCCAGAAAAGTATTCAGGTTTTGCCTTTGGTATGGGTGTCGATAGAATCACAATGTTAAAGTATGAAATAGATGATATTCGTTACTTGTTCGAGAACGATATGAGAATGATCAACCAATTCTAGGAGGTGAATAGATGTTAGTACCTGTTAAGTGGTTGTCAGATTATGTGGCAATCCAAGATATGGATGTAAAAGTATTAGAAGAAAAATTAATTATGTCTGGTTCCAACACAGAAAATGTTGAAGAGACCCTAAAGGGGCTAAAGAATATTGTTATTGGTAAGATTTTAACCATGAAACAACATCCAGATGCAGACAAGTTAAAGGTTTTAGAAATAGACGTTAAAGATGAAGTTTTACAAATTGTGACCAATGCAACAAATGTCTATGAAGGTGCCTACCTTCCAGTGTGTCTAGTAGGAGCTGTACTAGGTGATGGTACAAAAATCAAGAAGGGTAAGCTAAGGGGTGTTGAATCTTATGGTATGTTATGTGCCTTCCAGGAACTTGGTTTTGATAACAGCGTTGTACCCAAGGAATATACTGAGGGTGTTTGGATCTTAGAGAAGCCTTATCCTCTTGGAATGGCTATCCATGATATACCTGGCTTGAAGGATGATGTGATTGAGTTTGAAATCACTCCGAACCGTCCAGATTGTTTGAGTATCCTGGGTATGGCAAGAGAAACTGCAGCAACCCTAGACCTAGAAATGACTTATCCAGATGAATCTGTTCAAAATACTCATGGTAAGGTAGAGGATTATGTTTCTATTAAAATAGAAGCCGATGATGTGTGTAGCCGTTATAGTGGACGAGTGGTAACAGATGTTAAAATTGAGCCTTCACCTTTTTGGATGCAACTGAGCTTGATGAAGGCTGGTATTAAACCCAAGAATAATATTGTTGATATTACTAATTATGTCTTGTTAGAATATGGACAACCCGTTCATGCTTTTGACCTAGACAAGTTAGCTGGCAAGGAAATTATTGTTCGTAAGGCCAGAAAAGATGAGAAAATCACAACCCTTGATGATGTAGAGAGATCATTAAGAGAAGACATGCTTTTGATCTCTGATAGAGATAAGGCCGTTGCCATTGCTGGTGTAATGGGTGGCGACAACAGCGAGGTGTCTGATGAGACCACAACCTTACTCATAGAGGTTGCTACTTTCGATAAGAAGAGTATCAGAAAGACCTCTAGAGACCTACAGTTAAGGTCAGAAGCCTCATCAAGATTTGAGAAGGGGGTTGCTCAAGGTCTAGTAGAACCAGCAATCAACCGTGTTTGCCACTTGATTGAGAAGTTAGGTGCAGGTAAAATTGTTGGTGGTATGATTGATGTGTGTCCTGATAGGGTTGAGCCTAAGTCTGTTGAAGTGAGACCTTCAAGAATCAATGACTTGTTAGGTCTAAGCCTACCAGCTGAAGGCATTAAGACCATACTTGAGCGCTTAGAAATCAAGGTAGACATTCAGGGAGATCTTCTCATTTGTAGACCACCCTACCAACGTTTAGATCTTTTACAGGAAGTAGACTTTGTTGAGGAAGTGGCTCGTATGTATGGTTATGATATGTTACCATCGACCCTTTTGAAGTCTAATGAATGGGGCGCCTACACCAATGGTCAACGCATTGAAAAGAACACTAGAGAAGCCCTAGTTGCAGCTGGTTTGAATGAGATCACAACTTATTCATTCATCAGCCCTAAGAGCTTTGACCACATTGGTTTATCAGAGCATTCGGTATTAAGAAGACCTCTTACACTCTTAAATCCACTTGGAGAAGAGTACAGTGTCATGCGTACAACCCTTCTTCCTAACCTGATGGATGTGTTGGCTAGAAACTATAAGAGAAGTGTTGCAGGAGCCAAGGTCTTTGAAGTGGGGAATGTTTTCTTCCCGAAGGCAGGGGACGTCCTACCAGTAGAAAAGAAATCATTAGCTCTAGGAGCTTATGGTCAGGGAGAAGACTTCTTCAGCCTTAAGGGGGTTGTGGAGCACCTATTTTCTACCTTCGGCATCACAACTTGTTCTTATGAAGCTGAGAAGAATCACTCAACTTACCATCCTGGTCGTTGTGCCAACATCATTTATGGTGAGGGTCATGTATTAGGAACCATAGGCGAGGTTCATCCCTTGGTACTTAAGAACTATGATATTGAAGTTCCAGTGGTTGTTTGTGAGTTAGATTACAACATTTTCCTACAAATTGTTAGAGAACATAAGAAGTTCAAGGGGGTGCCAAAATACCCAGCAAGTACACGAGATTTAGCGATCACAGTTAAAGAAGAGGTAACCCACAAACAAGTTGCTGATATCATCAGTAAATATGGTGGCAAGTTATTAGAGTCGTTTGATATCTTTGATGTTTACCAGGGGGAACAAATTGAAGCAGGCTACAAGTCTATGGCCTATGCCCTTGTATTCAGAGCGGCTGATAGAACCCTCGTAGATGAAGATGTTAACAAGGCAATGAAGAAGATTTTAAAGAAGTTAGAAGAAGAAGTTCAGGCACAACTTAGATAAGTAATAGACATCGCTCATAACTAGGGCGGTGTCTTTTATTTGTCTTGAGCCTGACTATTTTTGAGTATTTTTTCTGTCCCATGGTATAAGTCTACTAAGAAGATATTAAGGCAAATCATTAGAAATAAGGATATTTAAGGAGGTAGATGATATGAGGAAGGACTATATAGATAAGACGATCCACCACAAGCTCAGTCAAGGTCAAGCCTATGACCTTTTTGCAACTAGCCAGGGCTTGAAGACCATCATGGGTGAGGATAATTGGATCGAGATGAAACCTATGGGGGCTTATGAGATTTATTTTCTGATGGACAATCCTTATGGCGCCAGAGGGTCTGAGGGGTGCAAGGTATTATCCTTTATACCAGGAGAAATGATATCCTTTACTTGGAATGCTCCCCCTCAATATATGGCGCTTAGAAACTCTGGTTACCATACCTGGGTCGTGATTGATTTCTACCAGGATACCATTCGATTGAGGCACTTGGGTTGGCCTGACGATTCAGCCTGGTTGCCGGTTTATAAGTACTTTGACAGGGCTTGGGATCTAGTTTTAAACAGGGTGATCCAAGAAAAATAAAAGACGCCTGAGCGTCTTTTAACTTACTTTTTCCATCGGTCTAGGTCCTTCAAATGGTGGTTGAGGTGGTCGCGAGCAGCTGCTTCACTCAGCCCCTCCTTCATCATGAAAGGAACACAAGTTTCAACCATCTCCTCAAAGGTTTCATCTGGATTGTTGAAGGCACCATTGGGATAACAATAGGTGCAGTAGCTTTCGTTCACGGTACCATCCTTGTTGCTTCCGAAGAGTTCAGGGGATGCCATAGGCATGCCACAGCTTTGACAAATTTTCATAAAATCCTCCTTATTTATATGGGTTGTGTAACCAGTATAAGGTATGAACTATGACACCTATATGTCATAGTTGTTTTTATGGAGAGCTTTTTTTAGTCGATTGACAAAATTAGCTCTTATATGGTCGGGAGAGAGTATTTCCACATGGGGGACTAGACCCAGGAGAAGTTGGTATACCCATTCGTCTATAGGGTAGTTCATGTTTACATAAATACCATCCTCTTTGATCTGACACTCTTTGGGATCAAAGTAGTCAGGTAGACGCCCCTGAAGGCATAAGTCAATTTTGAGTTTTACCAGGGTTGTGGGCCGAGTATCATCCTGGTAGTTGGACCAGGGGTAAGGCTTGTCAATGACTTGGAGATCAAATGTCTCCTCGAGGACTTGGCATGAGACGATCCTGTAGAGCTTAAACATGCGGAAGTCTTTTCTTAAGTCACAAAAGGCATAAACATACCAGAGGTTATTGAACAAGAGCAGGGTGTGGGGGGCGATGGTTCTTTGGCTTGGCTTAAGGTCAATATCATAGTAGTGGATAAGGACCTTGTGCCTGGTTTCACGAGCCCGAGTCAAATCCTTGAGAAAGGCTTGGAATTTTTCATCTCCCCCCCTGGGGCCAAGCTGCATAACCAACTGGGGGCAGGGACCCTGGTCCTGGGTGAAGTCAAATTTGTTGGACAAGTTAATGACATCTTGGTAGGGGACAGTTGTCTCCAAGCACTTTAAGAAGGTGGCTAGGAGGGCTCCCTCGGTCTTATTCAAGAAGCGATGGTCCCACCGGTAGTCAGGCAATAGTTGATAGCCACCCTTGCTACCTACATCACCATAAAGGGGGATGCCGGCTAGGGCCAGGGTATCCATATCTCGTTGGATGGTCCTGACAGAGACTTGATAGCGGTCGGCCAGGTAAGAGGCAGTTATCTTTTCCTTTTGTATAAGTAGCATAAGGATGCCAAAAAGGCGGTCGATCTTCATGAGTATCTCCTTTAATATAGGGTTAACCGCCTCCTCACACAGGGGAAGGGTTACTGGTGGCTTGTTGGCCTCTTATGAATGACAAACAGGAAGTGAACAATTAGACCTGTTCACTTCCTCATATAAGTTACTTAATTGAAATATACATATGTATCTCAGCATGGTCCATGTCACCACCTGGTTGATATTCTTCAAAATCACTGGTGTAGGAACGATTCAAGTCCATTTGCCATAGCTTGGACCAGAAGTTTATACAAGCATCTTTCATATGGCCTTTAACAACAAACTTGGCATATCTACCCTTGGGTATAACTTTTGTTACTTGCTTAGAAGAGGTGGCCACTTCAGCACCTACAGTAATGTCATAGGGACCATTCATGTCACTTTGGTAGTCAGAATACAATCCAATTGAACACTGATTGACCTTATTTTGAATGCCTTGATAGATGCCTTCTCCATGGAATCGTCCCCATAGGCCACCAATGACCTCGCCTAGATTGTCCGCGTGATTACTTGTTCTAGCGGTTATGCCGATAATTTTCTTTTCCTTTAATTCTACGATTTCATATTTCATTTTTTCCTCCTTAGTCTTTATGAAGAGTATAGAGGACCTATTACGACAACAGTATGTCATATTTCCTAGATTTATTATGAATTATTCTTTTTTACTCGAAATTATCCATCGGAAACTAGCATAAAACTAAGTCTCTATTATTTTACCACAAAGGAAGTCGGTAAAAACACCTTGAGCCACTTTAGAATTTGATAAAGGGACCATAAAGTACACAAATAGCCTAGGTCACTAAAAAATTTTTCCCTTCCAGATAAGTTTTATGTTTTAATATCCATGTGATTACCCACATGGACTGGTACAAGATAAGTGAAAAAATATAGGCGGAAATAAGCATGGAATCCCTCATGTATCTTGTTCCTAGCTTCGTTTTATAGTATGATAGTGAAAAGAATACAAGGCGAATTTAAGGAGTAGTTATGGCAATTAAAAACAGAATTGCAGTTAAAATATTAGGACATGACCATTATTTGATTAGTACAGATGAACCCGGCTATGTTGAGAAGGTAGCCAAGCTTGTAGATGATAGAATGCAGGTTGTCTTTAAGTCCAATTCATCATTAAGTCACACCAAGGTGGCTATTTTGACAGCCTTAAATCTAGCCGACGACTTGACTAAGGCTAGAAGAACTATAGAAGAGCTAGAGAGCCGTGTCAAGCCAGAATGTGAAGACCTTGAAGAGGCTAAAGAGCATGTTGCCTTATTAATTGATCAGGTTGAGGGTGCAGAGACCCTTTATGATGATGTTCTAAATCAGTTGAAGGCCATGACCAAACTCAAGGAAAGAGAAAAGACTGAAATGGACAGGTTGTTAAGGGAACTGAAGGTTGCCTGTGGCCAGGAGGAAGCCCTTGACCAGACCCGGGCCCTCTTAGATGCAGAAGCTAAAATCCGCGACCTAGAAGACAAACTTCAGCTAAGGGAAAATGAACTTGAAGAATACATCCGCGTTTTTGACGAAATGGAAGAAGAACAACTTCAAGCCTTGGAAGAAGAAATAATCTATGAAGAAGAGTTAAGTGAATAAGAAAGTAATAATCCAATCAACTAGAGGCAAAATTCATAGAATTTTGTCCTTTATTTTTTAGGGCCTATTGGAAGGAGTGTGTATGAAGACTGTAGAACTATTAGCACCTGCTGGATCTTATGAATCCATGGTGGCAAGTATTCAGGGGGGAGCTGATGCTGTTTACTTGGCAGGCAATCAATTTGGAGCAAGACAGTTTGCTAATAACTTTGATAGAGAAGAAATCGCTCAGGCCATTCAATATGCCCATATTAGAGGGGTTAAGGTTTATGTGACTGTTAATACCTTGATTAAGGATCAAGAGTGGCAGGCCTTGGTGGACTATGTTGACTTCTTATATGCCAGTGATGTAGATGGAGTCATTGTTCAAGATTTAGGGGTTGCTGATCATATCAGAAAACACTATCCAGACCTTGAACTGCACGGGTCAACACAAATGTCCTGTCACCACCTCAATGATTTCAAATTTATGAAGGACTTTGGCTTTGACCGGGTGGTGGCTGGAAGAGAAATGAGTTTAGAGGCCATTGGTCAAGTGAAGCAGGACCTTGACTTGGAAATTGAAGTTTTTGTCCACGGAGCCCTATGTGTCTGTTACTCTGGCCAGTGTCTTATGTCCAGTGTCATTGGGGGAAGGAGTGGTAACAGGGGCCGGTGCGCCCAACCCTGTCGCCAGGTCTATGATTTTAATGATCAAAGCTCTTATGCCTTGAGTCCCAAGGATCTTAAGGCCCTCGATAGGCTAGAGGCTCTTAGAGATATTGGGGTGGATTCTCTTAAAATAGAGGGCAGGATGAAGGGGCCGGAATATGCATACACGGTTGCGAAGGCTTATAAGGATAGACTCCTGGCCAGGGATTCAATAGACCACTTAAATCAAATTTTCCACCGGTCTTATACAGGAGGTCTCCTTCTAGGTGACAGAAATTGGGTAGATGGACGTGCCCCTGGTAATCGGGGAGAATATGTGGGGACAGTTGTAGCCTATGACAAGAAGGCCAAGCGTCTAAGTCTTAAATTGGATAAGGTCTTGGTTAAGGGGGATGAAATCCAAGTTCGATATGACCAAACAAGTGTTGGGGCCCGCACGGATGTCTTTTATCTGGATGGTAGAAGGGTTACTCAATACGAGTTGGAAAGGCCCATACAAGTCGATTTTAAGTATCCTGTTAGGGTGGGGGACCGGGTTTATAGAACCTATGATGCCCAATGGATGAGAAAGGCTCGTCAAGCTTATGACACGGAGGGAGACCTGGTAGCTATTGATATCAACCTAAGCATCAGGGAGGGACAGCCTATGCTTATGTCTCTTACGGATGGGCAAACAACAATAGTTCAGGCAAGTGATACACCAGTTGAGAGGGCTTTGAAGAAACCCCTTGACCAAGATAGGGTGGTTGACCAGTTGAAGAAACTGGGACAGACCCCCTACTACCTGCGACACTTTCAGGTGGATCTCGGACCGGGCCTAGTCGTCCCGATTAAAGCTATTAATCACTTGAGACGGACCTGTATTGATCGATTAGACCAAAAGAGGGCCTGTCGTTATCATAGAGAGAAAAAAAGACCCCAGCAGAGTGGTCTGGCCAAGAGGAAAAGTCGTTATCCTCGCTTGGCTGTATCTGTCTTAAGGGAAGACCAAAGGGAGGCAGTTAAAGATTTGGACCTGATCCTCTACTCAAAGGAGGATACCCCTATATTGGATAGGATATCCAGCCAAACCTATGACCAAGCCTTTAAAGCCTATGATGACAAGGTTCTAAGTAATCACGGTCAAGTTTACCTATATGGAGATGTCCCCTGGTTGGGCAATTATAGTCTGAATGTATTCAACAGCCACACCATGGCGACCTATGAAGCCCTGGGTTGTAAAAGAATGACCCTATCTTATGAGCTATCTAAAAAAGAGATTTTGGGTCTAAGGGGAAATATGGACCTGGAAATGGTTGTCTATGGTCGGGTGCCTGTCATGGTTAGCCAGTACTGTCCGTTGATCAAGGCGACAAAAGCCTGTGACAAGTGTCCTGACTTGTGTAGGGACAATCCTGGCTTAAAGGATAAGTATGGGGCAGTCTTTCCCCTTTTAAAACAGGAAGAGGCTATGACCATTCTTAGTCATAAGCCCCTCCACCTGATGGCCTACCTGAAAGATTTTCTACCTGGCCCAATCGATGTCTTCCGTTTAGACTTTAGCCTTGAGAGTCCTCAAGAGGTACGAAGGATTACCCTGGCCTATATGACTTGGTTGGAAAGTAAAAAGGGGGGCTTAGAATTAGAGGCAAGCCTAGCAAGTCACTTTTTAAAAGGTGTGGAGTGAAATATGATTGTAAAATAATAATGCCTAAGACATGTTATAATGTTTATGATGGAGGAAGTTATGAATAAAAGAGCATGTAGAGTTTTAGAGTTTGATAAAATAAAAGAACAATTATTAAAGAAGGCCTCTTGTGAACTGGGCCGAAGAAAGATAGAGGGGTTAGAGCCTTCTAGTGACTATGAAGAAGTCAATCAATGGTTACAAGAAACATCAGAGATGACTTCCATGATTGTCTCTAGTGGGAGCTTCCCAATGGGACCTGTCCATAGGATGGATATATACTTAAAGAGAGCAGCCATTGGGGGCTTCTTGTACCCCAATGAGCTTTTGGAGGTTTCTGATACCTTCAGAACAGCTAGACGGGTGAAGATGCATATACATAAGGCCAATACGCCGGATATAAAATATCCCATATTTGAGGCTTATGAAGCTCAGCTGTCGTCATTTAAGGAGATTGAAGAGCGGATCAATATTTCGATTATTGGTGAAAATGAGGTTTCTGACCACGCCAGTCATGCCCTCATGGGCATTCGCCGGGCTATTGATAAGAAAAACCAGGCCATTCGGTCAAAGTTAAATGGCATTATCACCTCGGACCAGATGCAGAAATTTTTGCAGGATTCATTGGTAACTATTAGGGATGACCGATTTGTGGTGCCAGTAAGAAGTGAGCATAAGAATCACCTGAAGGGGATTGTACATGATCGATCATCAAGTGGCAATACCCTCTACATAGAACCCATGGTGGTTGTAGAGCTTAACAATGATTTGAAAGAACTGAAGCTGAAAGAAAAGGCTGAAATTGAAAAGATTCTAACCGAGATAACTGCTGATATCTTTCAAGTTGAAGAAGGGGTTCGCATCAATGAGCAAGTCCTGGCTCACATTGACTTCAATGTTGCCAAGGGCAAGCTTTCTATTGAGATGAAGGGGATGCCGCCCAAGTTACTGAAAGAGAGAAGGGTAAAACTCAGAAATGCCCGTCATCCCTTTATACCACCCAAGGAGGTTGTTCCTTCTAACTTATGGTTGGGGGAAGACTTTACAACTCTCTTGATTACAGGTCCCAATACAGGAGGAAAGACTGTTACCCTGAAGACTCTGGGTCTCTTGGTTTTAATGACCCAATCTGGCCTCCACCTACCAGTGGACTATGGGACGGAGATGTGTTTATTTGATCAAGTTTATGCAGACATTGGAGATGAACAGTCTATTGAGCAAAGTTTATCGACTTTCTCGTCACATATGACCAATATTGTGTCTATTTTGAAGGAAGTTAAGGATAACGACCTGGTATTATTCGACGAACTTGGAGCAGGTACAGACCCTACTGAAGGGGCTGCCCTGGCTATGGCTATCTTATCTAAGCTTTACCATAGGGGGATCCGTACCATGGCTACAACCCACTATAGTGAGCTGAAGCACTTTGCCTTTAATAATCCTGGCATAGAGAATGCTTGTGTGGAGTTTGATGTAGAAACTCTGAGTCCGACCTACCGCCTTCTAATTGGGGTACCGGGTAAGTCTAATGCCTTTGAGATATCCAGAAAACTAGGCTTAGAGAATGAAATTATTGACAGTGCTAAGGACTTGGTGACCCAGGAGAATATTGAGTTTGAGGATATTTTATCCAATATAGAGGGAAACAGAAAATCATCTGAAGAGGCTCTGAATGAAGCTATGCAGTTGAGAAAGGATGCTGAACTTTTAAAGAAGCGGGTAGCCAACAAGGAGCAAAAGCTTCAAGATAAGCAAAATAAAGCTGTTGAGAAGGCCAAGTTGGAAGCCAATAAAATACTAAAGAGGGCCAAGGAAGAAGCGGATGAAATCATTCGTGAGCTGAGAGGGCTTAAGACATCAGCAGACAAGGAAGCCAACAAACGAATTGAGGAAATGCGTAAAAAATTAAAGGATGGCATTCAAAATACCAGTCAAGAGATGGATATCAAGCAAAAGACAGGAGGGGAAATCCCTAAGAACCTTAAATTAGGTGAAACGGTTTACCTTGTAACCCTAGACCAGAAGGGGGAGGTAGTAACCCTGCCCAATGCCAAGGGAGAGGTAGTTGTCCGAATTGGTATCATGAAAATGACCGTTCAACTTGACCAGTTAAGACGGTCTGGCAATGAGGGGACTTCTAAGAAAAAGTCAACAGGGAGACGGTACGTTCAAGCTGGTCAAACAGTATCGATTTCAACAGACGTTAGAGGCATGAACTTTGAAGATGCCAGCTACCATATAGACAAGTACCTGGACGATGTGGTCATGTCCAGTCTAGAGCAGGTGACAATTATCCATGGAAAGGGGACGGGTGTCCTAAGAGATAAGTTGAGAGACTATTTTAGACATCATCCACATATCAGTAAGTTCCGAGAGGGTGGTATGGGTGAAGGTGGCTCTGGTGTTACAGTTGTAACGATGAAGTAGGTGACCTATGATTTTAGTGAGTGGATGTTTACTAGGGCTTAACTGCCGGTATGACCAGGCCTCAAAACCTAATCAAGCCATTTTGGAGTATTTGAAGGGCAAGGCCTTTATGCCCATCTGTCCTGAACAAATGGGAGGTTTAACAACCCCAAGACCCCCTTGTGAAATAGTGGGTCATGATCCTTTAAGGGTGGAGACTGAGGAGGGCCTAGATTGTACCCAAGCCTTTCTCCAGGGAAGGGACGAGGTAATGAAACTTCTTGACTTGGTGACGGTTGACTATGCTATATTAAAGGCCAAGAGTCCCTCTTGTGGGAGCGACTTTATCTATGATGGAAGCTTCAGTCAATCTTTAGTTCCAGGCCAGGGCCTCATGACTCAAGCCTTAAGAGAGGCTGGTATTGATGTTTACAATGAGAATAATTTTAAATCGAGGGATTAACCTCGATTTTTTTTGTTGAAAATTTATGGATTGGGTTATGTTTCATGTAGAAAATAGTCTTTGTGAATACTACAAAAATACCTATCCCTGTGTGGTTTTACCAGTAAAAGGGTAGTATAATAAAACTAGCAAATAGATTGTGAGGTTATTTATGTATGTACGCATGATAAAAATTCGAGAAGAAATTCACCAACAGTTGGTAGATTACTTGTTGAAGAAAGAGTTAAAACACTTGATAAAGCCCCTTGAGGATGTCTTGTTAAGAGAGATGTTCGAAGAGGAAATGATGCATTTAATAGAAGGCAACACCTTTAAGACTCAGGATATATTCCAGTTGTTTTATGGCTGTTTCCAAGTGATTACAGATAATTTCAAGGACTTTGCTACCTTGGAAAATATTGAGGAATATACCTATCTCTACGCCTTGAAATTATCTTATCCGACAACCCTAGTTAAGAATATTAGTCCTGAAAAAGATGAAATTGCCTTAATTGCCCTAAATATTCTTAGGATATTTTTTGAACTTCAGAAGGAAGTTGACAAGGAGATGTGGGTGAGCAAGTACGCCTTGGACTTACTTGAGGATGATGAAGTTCAGGACCTGAGTGATGATGAGTACAGCCGTTTTAAGACCTATGTAAAAGATGAATATGTTTATGAGATGATGAAGATGAACCAGGATATAATGGGCTACTCAACTTTAGACCATATCTGCGGGGTTCATCACTTGGCCGTAAAAATTGGCCGACAGTTAAAACACCTTAAGTTACCCATTGATTTGGGGCGAGTTTCTGGTGCTGCATATGGTCACGACATTGGTAAATACGGTTGTAAACCAGAAGAGGCACGCAAGGTTGCCTACTACCATTATTACTATACGGCTGAATGGTTTACAGAGAGAAACATTGTTTATATTAGAAATGTAGCCTTTAATCACTCGACTTGGGACCTGGAGCTTGCGAACCTATCTCTAGAATCCTTGGTCCTGATTTATTGTGACTTCCGAGTAAAGGCCAATGAGGACAAGACCAGCATGTATCCTATGCATTTCTATTCCTTGGATGAGGCCTTTGATGTTATCCTTAACAAGTTGGATAATGTTGATGTTCAAAAAGAAAGACGTTATCGTCGTGTATATAACCGCCTAAAGGACTTCGAAGACTACATGATTTCTAAGGGAGTTAACCTTGATCCTGATTGTCTTCAGGATATACAAGAGGGCCATGAGGACTTGAGAAAGCACTTCTCTATCCTCCAGGGGAAGGCTGTTGTAGAGAATGCAAAATTCCAGGCCATTTCCCACAATATTGGAATCATGCACCGCTTGAGGGATGAAAACTCATTGAACACCATGTTGGAAAGTGCCAAGGGTCTCAACAACATCGATTCCCTCCGGTCTTATCAATATATTCTTGAGGAGTATTCAGAGTATCTGACTCAGAAGCAAAAAATGATTGTTCTCAAGTTCTTATATGATCGTCTCATGCTTCCAGCTGAGGATATACGTAAACAAACGGCTAAGTTAATAGGGGTCTTAATCTCTAAGTTTGATGAAATTGAACGAAAAGAGTTACCCAAGGATGCCCGTAAAAAAGTAGCTGAAACGGACTCTGTTAACTTATTCAAAACTTATCTAGAAAAATTCTTCTATCCAAACTTGAGGATTATCGACAAACATAAAGAATGGATTCGATTGGGCATGTCAAGTATGGTTAAGTCCCTGCTCAACCACTCGCCAGATCATAAGAATGTTATGTTCATGAATGTCCTTTTAAGCTTCTGTGAAGACCCAATGATCATGACAGACCTAGCTCCTTATATGCTGGAGGCCATAAGGGTTCTTCCCCTAGATAGAATAGACGATGATCAAATTATAAAGGTCATTGAATTTGTTAATCAGGTTGCCAAGTCTGAGAATACCAACTTAAGAGTTCATTGTTATGATGTCTTCTGTGAGATGATTCCCAAAATTAAACCTGTTGATATTAAGTATATCCAAGCTGTGTTCCCATCTTCGTGTAGGGATGATATTACTACTGCTGAAACCTATGCCCGTTATAAGCTATTAGATGTTTTAGGCTTTGATACAGAGGAGAAAGAGTGTTACAGACTCAAGTGCATCAGTATGGTTGCTGGTCAATCGGATGTTTATCTATCCAACTTAAAATCAGCGACTTCGTGGATTGCAAAAAAACTTCAAATTCAACTCTTATTGAACTTTGTCATTAAGTTTAATAAGGAAGACAGCTTCTATCTGGCCATGCATCTTTGTAACCTTTTAAAGGTATCGTCTCATGAGTCGGTTAGAAATGTAGCCGGCAGGGGTCTGGTTGAGCTAAGTGACTACTTGAGTAAGGGTCAAAACAATGACATTGTTGTTGAGCTTTTAAGAGCCCTTGAAATGGAAAACTACCAGTATACCAAGTATATTTGCTCATACTTGGGTGTTCTGTTGACCAAACTGGAGCAAAGAGAAGTCAATGAAATTGTAGAAAGCTTCAAGGAAAAAATCGAAAGAGCCAATCCTCAAATATGTATGTTGGTCCTCTTGACGACAGGTGTTGTTATAGAGAACCTCCACCAGTACGATTTGGATGAAAAACAGTTTTATGATATGAGAGAAAAGCTTTTAGGTATCCTCCTCAAGGGCTTTGTTAATGATGACACCAAGGTGAACCAGACGGCTGTAAGTGTTATTGGTAAAAACCTCTTTAACTCTTCTTTGATTCCCATGTCAGGCAAGGCCAACCTTCTCAGAAAGATGTTGAAGAAGATCCTTTCCCTTATGGTTAATACAGATGATAGTGTTGAACTGGTTTACCTTAATAATGCAGCAGGTCTAAACCATATTTATAACTTTATCTCAGACTATGCCTTTGAAGAGGGGGAGTTTGAGTTAGAAGAGTTTAAGAAAATTGCTTTCTTCCCTGGGGCCTTTGATCCCTTCTCCCTAAGCCACAAGGAGATTGCTCGGCAAATTAGGAACTTAGGTTTTGAAGTCTACCTGTCGGTGGATGAGTTTTCATGGTCCAAAAAGACCCAGCCAAACCTCATTAGAAGAGACATCATGAAGATGTCTATAGCGGATGAGTTCAACCTGTATGTATTCCCGAGGGATATATCAGTCAATATAGCCAACACAGAAGACTTAGAGCGACTGGCTAAAACCTACGACAAGGCAGATGTCCATATTGTTATTGGTTCAGATGTTATCTTAAATGCATCGGCCTATAAGAAGGAAGCGGAAACTTACAGTATCCATAATTTCTCTCATGTTATATTCGAGAGGCATGCTCAAATTTATTCCAACTACGAGAAGATCAAGCTAGAAGAGAATGTCCTGACCTTAAACAAGGAAGTGGTACGTCTGGTACTGCCTCAACAGTTTGAGCAGATATCATCCACACAAATTCGTAACTATATAGATGAAAACAGGGATATATCAGACCTGATTGATCCCCTTGCTCAAAAGTATATTTATGAGCGTGGCCTTTATCAAAGAGAGCCCCAGTTCAAGGAAATGGTAACTACCAAGTCCGTTCATATTGAAGTGGTCCATCATATTGATGATCCACTAAAAGAGGAACTGCTCAAGGCTTATAGTGATGGTGACAAGCCAGATCCCGAGGCTTTTGAACACCTCTTGGAAAGAAGAAAGCCAAGGGCAATTATCCTTAGGTCTATTGGTAATGACAATGAAATTATTGCATTTTCAATTTTCCATTGGTTAAGGTCGTCTAGTGTTTATGAGGAGTTCGAAGTTGAAAATGTTGCTAAGTACTTGATCGAGAATTCAGTGGGTCGACTCTTGGTCATTGATGCTTTAGAGGTCAATAAGGCCTTTAATTTCTCAGACCCAGAACAGATGATTCTAACAGAGACCCTGGCCTTTTGCCTGGCCAAGGATTATTCTTACTCGGTAATCAGCCCCTTCAAGGGGACCTCTTTATCTGATCGGTTCCAAGAGTTGGTCAAGTTACATGGCTATACCATTATCAATGAGGACATTTCCGGCCGTAAGTTATATGCTGTTGAAATGACATCACCTTGTACCCTTAACTTGGATGCTAGAACCCTGTTAAAGGAACCCTTAAGATCAAACGACAACGTTATTCAAGCTATAAGTGACGCAAGAAAGCGACTTCAACAGGCTATTGCTGACCTGTATCCAGGTGAATTGGTCTTGTCCTTTGACAGAACCATGTTGTATGAAAACTTAATAAAGAAGATCACTGAAAAGAATGGCGTACCCGCTACACCAACTCACCCTCGAAAACTTGGAGATGCCATGTGTGTTCCCTTTGGAGCAATCTTTAAGCGGTGGATCTTACCCAATACAGTGACCAAGTCTCTTCATACAGAACGTTTCTTCAGTCCTGACCTAACCAATTATGACATTGAAGCCTATCCTTATTACTTAGATATAGAAAATCAGGTTAAGCGGATTCAATCCTTTAGCAGACCGGTCATCCTAGTGGACGACTTGTTGAATAAGGGCTATAGAATTTCTGCCATAAAGCCTGTTTTGGATACAGAAGAAGTTGAAATTGACCAGGTTATTGTAGGGATTATGTCTGGCCAGGGAAAGGCCCTGTTGGAAAGGCAAGATATCAAGGTGGATTCTGCATACTTCATACCACGTTTGAAGGTGTGGTTTAATGAAAGTCTCCTCTATCCTTTCTTGGGAGGAGATACCCTATGGCGGGGTAAAATTCCAACCCGTAATATCATTCCATCTATAAATCAGATCCTCCCCTATACATCACCTAACTATATAAGGGGCTCTTCTATGCAGGCTATTTACAAGTTTTCAGAGGTTTGCCTAGAGAATGCCATGAATATTCTAAGGGTCTTAGAGGATGAGTACCTCTACCTGCACGAAAATAGTTTGACCCTATCTCATCTTGGTGAGGTTATGATGTCGCCTAGGTTGCCTGATCGGGGAGAGAAAATCAGCTATGACATGTCTCAGAAGGCATCTGATTATCTTGAGAATGACTTGGAACAACTCAGACGACTAAAGAAATATATAGCTAATGATAATTAGGAGGGGCCATGTATACCTATCATAAAAATAAGAAAGACTACATCAGCAAGGAAGCCCTTGAAGGTAGCCAAGTACTTGATGTTTTGAAGGAGGCCTGCTACTACTATGAATATGAGAATGACAATGTAAAGAGTCATCTTCATATCATTAGTGACTTAAACTTCCTACAGACTCATGAAGAGACTGTAGGAGGGGTCTTCTCGGCCAGTGGTGAAAAAATACAAGTGGTAGGGGTCAATAAGGCCCAGGGACCAAACCTAGGTCTAGGACCAATAAAGAAGACAAATCGGGTCCATATTCTTGGCTTGGGTGATGTGGGTGGCATGCTCTTAACCGGTCTCAGGCTCATGGGGGCAGGTGTTATATCTGAAATTGGTATTTTTGATTTAGACCCTCATAAGGTCCAGCGATATGAATATGAAATGAATCAAATTAAGGCCTGTGATGACAACTCTTATCCAAGAGTGGTTGCCATTAACCAGGAAGCCTTATTCCAGTGTGATGTTTTTGTTTTTACTGCATCCAAGGGCATACCACCAGTAGGGTCCAAAGTAAAAGATGTTCGCATGTACCAGCTTGAGAATAATACAAAGATAATTAATCATTATGTTGATCAGGCCGTTAAGGCTGGCTTTAAGGGCCTGTTCGCTGTTGTGTCTGATCCGGTAGATCTCCTGTGTGAACGGGTCCTCCATCGCAGTCAAGGGGGGCTTAAGCCAGAGCAGGTTAAGGGCTTTGGCTTGGGTGTTATGGCTGCTCGAGCATCCTACTATGCATCACAAGCAGGCTTAAAGACCTTTGAAGAAGAAGGGACAGCCTTTGGCCCCCATGGCAAGTCTTTGATTGTAGCCAATAGCCTTATAGACTACGATCATGACCTTTCCATGGTCTTGACCAAAAAGACTGTTGAGGCCAACTTAGATGTTCGGGCGGTAGGCTATAAACCCTTTATTGCTCCTGCCTTGTCGTCAGGTGCCCTGTCTCTTATAGATTGTATGAGGGGGAGGTCTCATTATTCGACCATATATATCAATGGTGTTTATTATGGCTGTAAAAATAAACAGGTTGGACACTTGCTCTTCCAGCCTAACCAATATCCACTTCCCCCCCTCTTATTGGACCGTATGGAAGCTACTTATAAGGAGTTGAAAGCCTTTGAATCATAAATTGCTCGTTTTAATGTCACCCACTGCAAGACCAGCCTTTAAGAAGCAAGCCTTAGACAATTTATCTCTAGTGGATTATGACCTTTATTATCAAGGACTAGATGTTAGGAACAGGCGAATTCTTATGATCTCACAAGTAGATTCCTTGGGCTATGATTTAGGACTCATGGGAATCATTAAGGATATCCAGGAAAGCCCAGGTGGATTTGAAGGCAGTATTGGTGGCTTGATTGTGAAGAGCGATTGGGACCTTTATACGAAGTCCTCAGCTCAGAATATGATTTTCCAGTGTAATTGTCTTGGCCTGGCCTTTGTAGGGCATAGTGTGGTTGAAATTACCAAAGACTATAGGAACTTTGAAACCTGGCAGAAGACCATGGCCATGAGCTTAGAGGAAATCTGCTTTTACCATTGTCGGGCCCTGATCAAACGTTTGGAGGCTGCTAAGAAACTTGCTGGAAAATCCATCCTTAGTCTCCATTCATCGGCCCTTGAAACATCTAATACCCTTGGCCTGTGGCATCTTGTTAAGAATAATCTCTCTTTTGAGAATCGGGAGATTTATATTAGGAATGGCTCAGTAGCTGATTGCAAGGGGTGCTCCTTCCAGACCTGTATTGGATTTGGTAAGCAGGCATCTTGCTATTATGATGATATCATGGTAGAAGAAGTCCTGCCCAGCATACAGGAAGCAGACTATTTGGTCTGGGTTTGTCCCAATTACAATGATTCCATATCAGCTAACTTATTGGCTGTTATCAATCGTCTAACGGTACTATATAGGCAGATTTCCTTCCATGATAAGGGCATCTATGCCGTTGTGGTTTCTGGGAACTCAGGGTCAGATGCTGTTGCCAAGCAATTGATAGGTGCTTTGAATATTAACAAGGGCTTTTATTTACCGCCGAAGTTTGTTATCATGGCAACGGCCAATGCCCCCCTTAAAGTATTAACCTTAGAGGGGATCCATGACAAGGCTTTGAGAATGGCAAAAAGAATGGAAGAACATATGGGGTAGAGACAGTAAAAAGATTGGGATATGGACTCAATCTTTTTTTGTGTTTTTTATGTTTTTTTTGTTAAAAGTAAACAGATTCAGAATTTTCAGATAATTCTATTGTATTTTGTCATAACATATGTTAAAATAAATTAACAAATTAAATAGTACACAGAAAGGGAGATGATAAATTTAATTAGGCCGTAAATACAGTAGATAATAAGGAGATGATTCCACCATACTAGTTAATTTTATTTAAATAAGTAGGCTGTTACTTTTGTATTAAGGAGGAGATTCCACCATACAGGTTAGTATATTTATATAAGTAGGATGTTACCTTAGTATTAAGGAGGAGATTCCACCATACTAATTAGTGAGTTAATTAAGTAGGTTATTGTACATAGTATTTAAGGAGGAGATTCCACCAATTTGATTTAATGTCTAACGGGAACTGGATGTTACTAAACGATTAAGGAGATGATTCCACCATACTGACTACTGAATTACAAAATAAAGAAAAATGAGCTATCCTAATCGATGACACGATTCTGATAGCTCTTTCTACGTTTAAAGGATAATTTCCTTACGACCATCATCAAGCTCCCTAATAGTCCTTGCGACTAGGTCAGGGGACTTTAAGCGAGACTTGTCTTTAATGTGGTCTGAATGGTCCCAAAAGGCTGTATCCATGCCTCCCATGTAAATAGGGAGGAATTTTTTTTGACCCTGGTATTCAAGTTGCAAGCTTTCCATAAAGCCTCTCAGGGCATATTTTGAGGCAACATAAACAGATTCGTTGACTTTTGGCTTAAGACCAGCAGTTGAAATAATGGTCATGACCTTGTCATCGACTAGGGGGAGGAGAGTGTGGGTTAAAAGGATGGTTCCAGTGGTGTTAGTCTGGACCATGTCTTGGATCTCTTGGGCCTTAAGGTCTAGGAAGGGACCAAAGTAACCCACGCCTGCATTGTTAATAAGGCAAGAAATACTTCCATGCTCTCTTATAAGGTAAGCCTTAAGGTCTGAGATATCAGAGTTACTTCTGATATCACATGTAAAAATACTTGTGGGACCCTCGAGGAGCTTTTGGCAGGCCTTGAGCTTGTCTTCAGACCGGGCGACTAGGATGATGTGGTAGTCCTTGGTGTATACCCTAGCTAATGCTAGACCTAAGCCTGAACTGGCACCTGTTATTAAGATTGTTTTCATAGGACTCCTTTCATGGGATAAAAACCCCCTATAAACCTTATAGGGGGTGCTTTTAAGCTACTTATATGTATCGTGTTTGATGTCATCTAGATATAAGCTCGACTGGCCCTGAGGGAAGGTCAAGATGATATAGTCTGTGTCTGCTTTGAGGCTGAGTTGAAGGGAAATGATCTTCCATTCACCAGGAGAATCGACCTTGGTAACAAGGGTCTTATCAAAGTTAGACCGGCCCTGACTAAGAGCTGAGATTTGGACTTCTATTGGAGAATCATCTTCTTTCATAACCCAAAAGGATAGGGTTGACCCTGGTTTTATCTTTAAGTTATTGAGCATCAAGTGGCTGGTGGTAAGGCTTGGATCGATCTTATAAGCATATTGGCCTGATTGAATCCTGTCGCTTGTTCTTTGTATGTTTTCCGAGAGGCTGGTTGAATAATCATCCAAATACTCGTGCTGGGTGGCAGAGACACGGGTTGAGCTCTGTTCTGACAAAACTTTGTTTTCGTTGGCGCGACTTTCTGATGAAATATATTCTTTGACAATTCTTTCAGGTGCACTAGACTTGAAGTCAGAATCTGTAACGGTCAGTTGGATAGTATATATACCTTCGGTTAGGTTACTGACGTTAAAGCCGGCTTTTTTCTTGCCCTCCAACTGGTGGATCTTCTCATCGTTCTTATAAAGAACCCAGGTGCTTGAATGAATGGTTGCATCACCAAAGGCCTCGCTCTGGTTGATGCATATGAGTTTATCCCCTTCAATTCGAGCTTCGAACTTGGCGATAGGGGGTTTAGAAATAGGTTCAGGTCTATTGATAAACTTAATGACACTATAGGCACCCCCCGTTAGAAGGGCCAAGATCAAAACAGCAATCAAGGGTATAGACCAGTGGAAGGGAAGCCCCCTCTTATTTTTGCTTGAAGGTCTTGATTCCTGCTTATCTTCCTTCAAATACTCAGGTACACCAAATACGGGTTGGTCCTCTTTGGGTATCTCTCCAATAATTTTAGTGGCCTCCTCAAAGGGCTCGTCACGGAAAGGTTCTTCTGGAGCTTCTGCCATGTCAGGCTGGTCTTCTGGAGCAACCGGTTTAAGTTGTCTATTTTTCTTGGGTGAAAGGCTGGTTTGATCTGGTTGACTTCTGACAAAGAGTTCCTCTAGAGTTTGATCCCCCTCTTTAAGTTTTGACAGGTCAAGAGACTCCTCGAAGGGTTGGTCATAGTTGATACTGACTTGCTCTTGACTTGGAGTTGGCTGGTAGGTCTCTGTAGGTTCTTCTTGATCAAAATCCTCTTGGACTTCTTCTTCCTTGTCATAGGAAATCCCTGTTAGAAGGGCACGTTCCTCATCTGTAACCTCCATAGAAGGCAGGGGTGCAGGCGCTTCCTTTTGCTCAGGTATCGATTCGAGAAAAATGTTGTTGGGATGGGCCTGGCCATGTAGGGGCTTACGCTTGCGCTCTAGCTTTCCAAAGTAGATAGCCTTGAAATCATGGAAAAGATCATCGAAACATAGGTAGTCTTTTTCTCGTCTAATAAGTGATTCAGTAAAATTGTATAATTGATCATACTTGATGGAAGTTCTTAATTCATTGTAGTTGGTAATAAGAATACGTTGCATAACCTGGCCCATGTTTTTAGCGACCATAGAGAAGGGCAAGTCTTGATCGATTCTACGGTCTAAAACGATTTTTTCTCTTAGGTAAAGTTTTCCATCAAGAAAAACAACTTGGTTGCCTGAAACTAGGATGTTGAACAAGTAGGGATCAAATCCAATATAGGCTACCGCCTGGTGGAGGTAGTCATAGAGGTAATCCAGTCTCTCCTCACTACTTGTATTTGAAAAGTTGAGGTGGAGGCTGATATTGTCACCCTCTAGGTCCCTTGTAACCAAAACAATGGTGTCATCAATTTCTTCAATGTGACACTTGTTCTGTAGGGTGTCAATGAGCTCTTTAAAGGCTTCATTGAACTGGTCATTTTTTTTGAATTTATGTATTAAGACCTTATGATGAGGTGGTTTCTTTTCCTTACCGGTATAGACCCATTGGAAGGGGTTTTCTTCTAATAGGTCGTGCTCATCAAATAATAGGTTGTAAGATTCGTTCATTGTAACCTCCGAGTGGGATACGTTTCCAATAATTGTATATATAAGACACAGGATGTAGTGGAAACTAATGTAATGTCCACTACATCTATGTAAATTTCTAGACTTTTACATGATAATTATACTATATATTTGTCAAATAAAAAATAGTGAAATCCGAAATAGGACCATAAATAAACAAAAATCGTTCGTTTTTTTTATGGGCCTTGAAAATTACCTTTGAATAGGGGGATTAGCCTTTAAAAACCTGTTAATTTCAAAGAAATACTGTTAAAATTATAGTAACGGATAAGAGGAAAAAGGAGCTGAAAATGAAATTTTTACATATAGGTGATGTTCATATAAATAAATCCTTTGTTACAAAAGATGAAGGGCTAAGTCGCTTGTTAAAGGCTCGGTTGAAGAAGTCTTTCAATAATGCTGTTGATTATTGCATTAAAAATGACCTAGATGCCCTTCTCATAGCAGGGGACCTGTTTGACCATTATCCAGTGGAGTTAGATGCAAAATTAACAGTGATTGAGGCTTTTAAAAGACTTGAGGCCCATCAAATAATGGTTCTATACTGTTCTGGAAATCATGATCCATCGGGCTTAAATAGTCCCCTATTGACCATGGCTTTTCCTGAGAATGTGAAGACCTTCTTTGATGATCAATACCAGGTTCACACCCTTCATGACAGGTCTAATCAAGCATATGATTTTATTGGTTGTGGTCACATTGACGCCCATGAGACCAGACCCCTTCTAAGGGACTTTCCAAGAGGGGATTATATAGGACTGGTTCATGCCAATGTCACATCTGGTGACTTGGAAGAAGATAAAGATTATCTACCTTGTGACCTGAAAACCCTAAAGGACTTAGACTACAAGTATCTGGCCTTGGGCCATATTCACATAGGCGGCAGCCTTAATGATCAGGCTACCATTAACTATTCGGGTTGCCTTATGGGTATGAACGCCAATGAAACAGGAAAAAAAGGGGGGTATCTGGTTGAAATTGACCCTAGTGGTTGTCGCTCAACCTTTGTTCCACTAGCGGGATTAACCTATGAGACACTGGACCTAGACCTAAGAGATGTGACCACCCTAGATGGGTGTTTTGATTTAATATTAAATGAGGTTAGGACCTCTTATCAGGACCAGGACCAGTATAGCCTGAGCCTTTATTTAAGGGGCAAGACCAGTTTGTACGCCAAGTTAAAGGAGACAGGTGTTATGGACCAGCTTCGGTCCTCTCTCTTAGAGTACCTGGATTTAGTAGACATTAAACTGGTTGATGAAACCAGGGTCTTATATGATGGGGCAGCCTATAGACGGGACAACAGTGTATTAGGAGCGGTCTTGGAGTCATTAGACCATCTGAAGACCTCTGGTGATTTGGGGACTATTCAACTTCTGCAAGCGTATAGTCCACAGGAGTTAGAGGATCTTTTAGACCAAATGGAAGATGACCTATTAACACTATTCTTGGAGGGATATGATGAAAATTAAATCACTCAGTACAACTGGTTTTGCTAAGTTCAATAAGGAAGAGGCTTGGTCGGATTTTGAAGATGGCATCAATGTTTTTTATGGTAAGAATGAAGCGGGTAAGACTACCATCTTTAAGATGATTGTTGCCCTCTTATATGGTAAAGCCAAGCGAAAAAAAGGTCAGAATTTAATTAATGATGAAACCCAGCAACTCAATGTGGCTGGACGTGTTTACCTTCAAGACCGCGAGGTGGAGATTTATAGAAATCTTTTAAAGGATGAGGGTAGCGTTGTAGGACCCTTGGCAGGAGTCGACCATATACCTAGGAGAACCTATGAAGATGTATATGCCTTGACCCTGGATGGCTTAACTCAAATGAACACAGAGACCTGGGCCAGTATCCAGGACTTGCTCTTAAGTCAGTACAGCTCTGATACCTTTAGGACACCTAAGCGGGTCTTAGAAATAATCGACAAAGATGCGAGGGTCATTAAAAAGCCGACTGAAAGAGGTAACTCCCTCTTGAAGGATCTTGCAGACAAGAGGCACCAGGCATTTATACGTAAAAAGGAGGCCGAGGAGGCCCTGCAAAAGGCAGAAGACCTAAAGGTCAAGCTGGACCAGATTCAGGTTGAGATTGATCTTATGAAGCAAAAAAAGGAAGACCTATTAGAGCGTAGGAACAAGGTTAAATCCTTCTTACCCATCTATACTTTAAGAAAAGACCAGGCCAGTATAAAAAAGAATTTGCTTGACTTAGACCAACTTGAGGACCTGAGTCTGGAGCGGTATCAGGAGAAAAAGGCAGCCCTTAAAAACTTATACATCAAGATGGATGAGTGCTCAGACAAGGTGTCCAAGTTTGTTTTAGAAAAGAGAAGACTCTTAGCTTTCTTGGACCAGGAGGACCTGTCGGAACTCACCTTTAATGAAATGTTCCAAAAAAATGTCATGATATCAGAATGGGCTTTAGACCTGGTGGAAAAGGACAAGGAATGCAGGCTGTTAGAAGACCAGTTCAAGCAGGTCTATGACCAAACCTTTGATGACACCTATAAAGAAGGACAGATGGACAAGGTTCAGAAGCTGAATCACCTCAACCTAAAATCATTGATCCAGGAGATTGAGAGTATCAATGAAGAAATCAAAATTATTAAGAGACAGAAACGGGTTCAGGGAAGTGAACGATCAAATACCATTATATTTATGTCCATCCTTATGATTCTAGCCAGTGGAGCCGGTTTCTATTATTATTCCAATAGCTGGATTGCCTACTTAAGTCTAGTTGTCATGGGGTCCAGTCTCATGCAGGTCCTCTTCCAATTGGCCAAACGACATGGCAAGCATAAGTCTGCTGAAGCCTTGAAAGAGGATCGTGATGGTATAAAAAAGCGTTTGAGACATGAAATGACAGGTTTTCGCTTGTCTAGTATTGTAGAGGAGTTCATGGGGAGTGATTTCTTAGGTCAAATTACAGAACTGAAGCACCTGGCTGAACGCTATCAAGGCATTCATGAAGCCTATCAATCTAAAAAGAACCATTATGACCTTCAGAAAGCCCAAGTGGAGTCCTATATCAAAAAACACATTGGTGTTTGGGATGAAAACACCAACCCCTTTGACCTCTTGGGGCAAAAAATTGAAGATCAAAAAAGTCAAAAGAACAGGGTGGACGTCATTAATGGTCAGTTGGACCTCCTTAATGACAATCTGAGACAAGTAGAGGCAGACTTAAATGCTGTAGAAACTTGGGTGTTTACAGCAGATGGTCTCCTGAGAAACCTAGGTCAGGGGGACCTTGAGGAGGGCTTAAGCCAACTTAAGGACCAAGAGAGCCTGAGGACTCAGTTGAGGATAATCAATGATAAGTTAGGAACGATTTCTTATGATCGGGAAGCTTATAAGGCCTTTGAGGTCTTGTTAGAGACGAGCGAGGACAAGTCTCTTTATGATGGTAACCATATCGAGGTTGAGCTGTCTGTAGTAGATGAAGGTTTGACTGAAAGAATTATTCACTTAAACAGCTTAAAGAAAGACTGGGTTAGCATGGTGTCATCAACTGATTTCAGCCAGGCTAAGGGAAGCCTGCTTGCTATTGATCAAGAAATCCTGATGCTGAAGAGAAGGTATGATCGTTATACCATCATGGCTCACTTGGTCAAGGCGGCAGATGATAGCTTCAGGCAAAAAAATCAACCTCAAGTTTTTAAGCGTGCAGGGGACTACCTGAGTTTGATGACAGAGGGCAAGTATACAAGACTCCAGGTAATTGAACCAGAGGAAGGTAAGGCTGACTTTTTAATCACTGTCGAGGGGCCTAAAGGGGTCTTAGAAGTGAATGAAAAGTTCAGTAAGGGAACCTTGAATCAGATATACTTATCCCTACGCCTTTCCTTAATTGACCACCTTGACCAGGCGGGGCAAGGGCTACCCATTTGCTTCGATGAAATTCTTATTGAGTGGGATCAAGACCGGCTAAAGGAAACAATTAAGCTGATCAAGTCTGTAGCAAAAAAACGTCAGGTATTCATATTTACATGTCACAAGTGGTTTGTTGATGCCTTGAATCATGATGGGCCTATAAAAGTCTATTACTTGTAGTTATCATTTGACCTGTTCTGTGGTATATTATTTTTAGTGAATATATGTGTAAACATTGATGATAAAGTCAGTACCCTAGGGGTACAAGGAGGCAGTATGAAAACGTTTAATGATTTTAAGTATGTCACAAGTGGCATCGAACCTAAAGAGGTATTAGAGTACTTTGAGCAGTTAAGCACCATCCCCAGAGGATCTCACAATGAAAAAGAGGTTTCAGACTACTTAAAGGCCTTTGGAGAGAGCCATGGATTTGAGACCATTCAAGATGACGTTATGAACATAATCATAAAGAAACCAGGAACACCGGGCTATGAAAGTTCGCCAACAGTGATTATCCAGGGACACATGGACATGGTGTGTGAAAAAAATGAAGGAACAGACCATGATTTTACTAAGGATCCCCTTAAACTATATGTAGAGGGAGACTTACTAAAGGCAGAAGGAACAACATTAGGAGCTGATAATGGTATTGCAGTAGCCTATGCCATGGCAGTTTTAGCATCCAAAGATATAGCCCATCCTCCTCTTGAAGTTATTATTACTGTTGAAGAAGAAACTGGAATGGGTGGCGTAATCGGCTTTGATAAAAAGAATGTGTCGGGTAAACGCTTGATTAACATCGACTCTGAAGAGGAGGGTGTCTTCTTTGCATCTTGTGCAGGTGGTGCTCGTACTAAGGTGATTCTAGATGTGAGCAAGGAAGCATCAAAGATGACATCAGCTTATAAAGTTCAGATTAAGGGCCTAAAGGGTGGTCATTCAGGCCTTAACATTAAGGATGGTCGTGGGAATGCTATTAAACTTCTTGGTCGACTATTAGATAGCTTTAAATTCGATTATGAGATGGTTTCGATTAAGGGTGGGTCAAAACCTAATGCCATTCCAAGAGAGGCTGAGGTTGTGATAAAAACTCAGGATCAGGAAGCTTTAAGTCAAGCAATTACATGCTTAAGCAAGGTCTTCAAACAGGAACTTTTACAGACAGATGACGTAGAAATTACATTTGAAAGCCAACAAGTAGAGGGACCCGTTTATTCTGAAAAGACCAAGTCTCAAGTGATTGATACCCTAACTTTAATTCCATGTGGTATTCAAACGATGAGCTTTAATATTGAGGGCTTGGTTGAATCAAGTCTTAGTATTGGTGTTCTAACAGAAATTGGCCAGGAGCTGGTATTTGAATCTGCTGTAAGATCATCAGTAAAGACATTGAAGCGTGAGATTATTATGAGATTAGAGCGTCTGGCGCAGTTGGTGGAAGGACGTTTGGAAGTCTTATCTGACTATCCAGAGTGGGCCTATAATCCAAATTCAGACCTTCAGGGGATTTTCTTGGATGTTTATAAGGCTACCACTGGAAAGGAAGCCAAAATCGACGCCATTCATGCAGGACTTGAGTGTGGTTTCTTTGCTGAAAAGTTAACTGAAGTTGGGGATGGATCAGACCTGGATATGATTTCACTTGGACCAGACATGGCGAATGTTCATACACCCTATGAGCAATTAAGTCTTTCTTCGGTTGAAAGAACCTGGGTCTTCCTGAAAGAAATTCTAAAAGCACTCAAGTAATCGTCAATAAAAAACAAGGAACGATGTAAAAAATCGACCTTTTTAAAGGGATTCCTTGTACAGATTTACTTTTATAGGGTAAGATAAGATAGAAAAGGGGGCTACACATGAAAAAAATAATAACGCTAATACTGGTTCTTACGCTGGCTTTTACCATGATAGCTTGTGGTAAGAACGATGAGAGTAGTAACGAGGACTTAAATAAACCACTGAATACAGACTTGGTAGACCTCTTACCCAAGGAGACATTTAAGTGGGCCTATGGTGGTCAAAATGATTATTACCATGAAATGACTCTTGATACGATTGATGCAACAGAAACCAAGAGTGTTTACACCATTACCGGGGCTGTGAAGGCTACAGTTGCAGGAGTTGACACCAGTGACTATAATATTAATCTTACTTATGTGATACAGGGCGACAGCATCAAGCAGATTAAAGATGCAGACAGGATGCTAGATTCTGAGTATGATGAGATAACCCTCATCAAAGCCCCTCTAGAGGAGGGCAACAGTTGGACTGAAAAAATTGTAGACAAGAAGGGTAAGACTCAAACTATTAAGTCTTCTATTACCAAGGTGGATGAGTCAGAAGATGGTCGTTATTACGAGGTCTTATACAAGAACACTAAGAATGACTATGTAGAAATCAGACGAATTTTGACTGGCCATGGTGTGGTTGCCTTTTCCAAGCAAATATCTGTCAATGGCAAGCCTATCCAATACCAATATGTACTCTACGGCAGAAACTCAGGCTATCCTGATGGAGGCCAAGAAAATGCTGGAGAGACACCTGATGAAGAAGGCCAGGCACCTGATACAGAAGAAACACCAGATACTGGAGAGACCGGGGATAATACCGACACACCAGATACTGGAGACAACTCTAATACAGGAGACTCGACTGGCAGCGAAGATACTGGCAGCCAAGACAATGACAGTGGTCAAACTGGCTCAGAGACGGGATCAGACAAGGATGAGAGTTTTGAAGTTGAAAAGGCGATTATTGCCTTTAACAATGCCTGGATTGAATACGTAAACAATAATGATCAATCTTTCTTTAACCATGTCATCACCAATGGAGTTGCTTATAATAATGCCAAGAAGTTTGATAGAACTGGTCTTAAAGAAACCTTCCTCAACATGGATATATCCAATGTTAAGGTTACAGGTAACTCGGCCACTGCTCATGTTTATGAGGAAATAAAGAAAGAAAAGAATGGAGAGGTATCCATTTCAAAGTACAATTGGTTATATGACCTAATCAAGAAGGATGGTCGTTGGTATATCAATGGTTATAAGTTCCAGTAGAATAAGGATGGCATATGAAGAAGCTAGAAGTAAAATTCTTAGGGTTACCTGAAATCAAATATGATGGTCAGACCATCAGTTTTCCCTTTAAAAAAGCGGATGCCTTGTTTTATTATCTTGTGATGACAAAAAAATCGACACGGGACCATTTGGTTAACCTATTCTGGGCTGATTCAGAGGATGCTATTGCTAAGAAGAACTTACGAAATGCAATATACATCATAAAAAAGAAAATAGGACTTGAGGTGTTTGTTTCACCTCAACGTTCTATGTTAGAGCTAAACCCAGAAGTTGAAATCCAATCGGACCTCGACTTCTTTTTAGGTGATTCCGAAGAGGCCCTCAGTCATTACTCTGGACACTTCTTAGAAGGACTCATTTTAAAGGAGTGCGATAACTTTGAAAAGTGGATGCTTTCTCAAAGACAACATTTTGAAAATGTCTTTATCCAGAGAACCCTCAACCTCATTCATAAGAACTTCTCAGATAAGAATTATAAGGTGGTTCAAAAATTATGCAAGGACTTAATAAAAATTGATCCGTTTGATGAGGAGTCGTATCGGATTCTCATGGAGGCCTATTATGAGTCAGGACGTTTAGATAAGTCCCTTGCCCTATATGATGATTTAACCAAGCTATTAGATGAGGAGTTGGCTATTTCACCAGATCCCGTGACTACAGACTTATATGAACTTATATTAGAGAAGCGGTCACAGGCCAAAAAAGAGTCCAAGGCTCAGCCGGATGTATACTTTTATGGTCGTCAAGAGGAACTCCAGGCCTTGACGGAGAATTTTCAGGCTTATTTGATGGACAAGGCCTACCACCATTACTTGATTCAAGGAGAGGTAGGGGTTGGTAAGACAGCTTTAATCAATGCTTTGATTCGACAATTTAAGTCAGATGTGACGGTTGTTCGTGTGTTTTGCTACCAGGGGATAGAAGGGTTTAACCTCAAGGCCTGGGATGATTTAATAGAAAAATTAGGAATCCTTGTGGCCAACCATAGGATAGAAATTCCTGAGTTTATCAAGCGGGCAATTATTTCTACCTTCCCGTCCTTTGAGAAAAGGGGGGCTGCACTCATTCCAGTTTCTAAGGATGAGCATATATTTAGAAAGAGAACTGTTGAGAACGCCATATATGAACTCATTAAGATTGTTACCCGTCGGGTCAACCTCCTCTTAATATTTGAGGACATACAGTGGTTAGATGAACCTTCTTTAATTATGTTGAAAAAACTAATCAACGAGCGACATGTTGATAATCCAGTGGTATATATTACCTGTAGAAATGCCCACAATGAGTTTATAGAAAAGTTTATTGCTGAGTTCTCGTCTAGAGAAATCATCAAACGGGTTCAGTTGGAAAGATTCAGTGAAAGTCAGACTCTAGACTTCATTCATCATCATCCAGAGGAAATTGACTCTGGTATGGACCAGGTGGTATATGAGGAGACTGAAGGGAATGCTTTCTTCATTATGGAACTCATCAACAACCTAAAATTAGGGGTTGCCTATCATGAGATGTCTTCAAAAACGAAGGATAGCCTCAAGCACCGGTTGCTCAACCTATCTAAAGACAGCCTTCAAATGATTCAGATGGCTTCTGTTTTCTTTGATCGGTTTAGGGTGGAGGACTTGATTCAAATTAGCGAAAAGCATGAGTTTGAAGTCCTGGATTTGATTGAGGAACTAGAAAACATGTACTTGATTAAGGAGGAGATAGACGAGGAAGATAATGCGGTCTATACCTTTACTCACGGTAAAATCAAGGCCTACATCTACAATGATCTAAGCCTCAGTAAAAAGAAGATTCTCCACAATAGGATTGCTAAAAACATTGAATCTAAAGAGGGCCTAGGCAGGGTGGTTTATCCAAAACTGATTTACCATTATACCAAATCCAACCATGAGTTGAAGGCCCTAGCATATAGAATCAAGAACCTGTATGATTATCTGCAATCCAGTCATGAGGTCTTCCCCCTTATTAAGGAGAGAGATGTCTTCAATCACGAAAGCATCTTCTTTAATGAACATGAAATAGAAGAGGAGTTTGGAAAAATCCACACACTCTTAGATAAGAAATACAATCAGAGAGATCGTGAAACCCTTTTGGACCTGCGGTTGAAGTTCAAGCACATGACCGGTCGTCACTATATCAACAACGGTCTTTATGATAAGGGCTTGGCTGTGATTGGGGACCTAATTGACCTGGCTCGCCAAGAGGGGCAAACGGAGTATTTGATTAAGGGTTATTTACAGAATATCTTCTTTGGTATTAATACCCATGACCTGGCCATCATGAATACCTATATAGAGTTAGGGCTTAAGGAAGTCCGGGTTCATGATTTGAAGTTTGAGTATGGTATCCTTCTTAGGCTCAAGGGGCTTTATCATGTGTTACAGTCAGACTTTGAGTATGGTGAAAAACTCTTGCTGGAGTCTATTGAAATCATGTCTCGCTTTAAGGATAAGGACCAGTACACCCTAAATGTGGCTGCTGCCTATTACTATATGGGGGATTCCCATCGATTTAGGGGGGCCTTTGAAGAAGCAATTGGCTACTATGAGCAGGCCATAGAAATCTGTGAAAATAACGACCTCTTAGGTCGGTTGACCCTCTTTTACACCAATGCTGGTCACTCAGCCTACAACCTTGGAGATGACCTTCTAGCCCAGCGATACTTTGAGTCAGCCATTAAGTTGTATGAACAGTTAGACTTCCCTTGGAGACGGTCTATAGCCTATGGCTTCCTGGGCTTACTCATGGTTAAAGTGGGCAAGTATGATAAGGGGATAAGCCTCTTCAAGCAAGCTGAGAAATATGCTTCCAAGATGAACAACCCATACGAGCTGGCTGTCGTTTGTCGAATTCGGTCAGAACTGGAGTTGATGCTTCTTGAGGGCAATGTGTTCTCAATTAAGTTACAGGAATATGTAGAATCTAATCCAGAGGACTATATTTCTAAGGGGATTCACTATCTTAGAAACTTTAAGGATTGTTACGAAATGAGGCGGCTTGTAGCCTTGAAACATAGGAGAGAAGCTCTATAAAGAAAGCCCCACTTCATCTTATTTGAAGGGGGCTTTTATTAGAATCTTATGGACTTGTTGGGGTTGTAATAGGATACACTATTACGGCCTTTTTCTTTTGATAGGTAGAGGCCCTTGTCAGCAATGTCTAAGAGGGGCTTGAGATTGTCTCCATCATCAGGGAAGGTCGCTAGACCAATTGATAGTGTGAAGTGGGGCTGGGTATTTTTATCAACCTTTTCCCTAAATCGTTCCGCTATGGTTCTAGCTGTTTTAAGGTCTGCTTTAGGTAGGACAATCATGAATTCATCCCCGCCATACCTGCCCAGATAATCCGTTTCCCGTATAGAATCAAAGGCAATGGTGGAAAGGGTCTTAAGGCAAAGGTCACCCTGGACATGGCCAAGGGTATCGTTGAGGGTTTTGAAGTGGTCTATGTCAAACATGATCACTGAAAATATAGGAACGCGTCTGTCTTGGGTTAGGTCATCAATAATATTGAAGATGGCCTTTTTGTTGTAGGCCTTAGTTAAGTTGTCAATTTTGTTGATATGAGACATCCGTTCCTGGACTTCCTTGAGGTGGAAGGTGTGACGGTTAACTGCCTTTCTTACTTCTTCATTAAACTCTTTTTCTAGTCGTTTGACCTTCATTTCTAGTTCTTTCTCATGGACTAGGTTATCTTCAATGATCATTTTGATATGGTAGTTACCTGTGGAAAGACAAAGCAGGGTCATAACCAAAAGGCTGTAGTCAGCTGGAACTAAGAAAACAATAATGGTTGAAAGACCCATTAAGGCTATTGGACTGGTTAACTTGTTTTTAAAATCCGTGTGTCTTACCTGCTGGTAAAGAGCCATGATGATTAGGGAATCGACTAAGAAGAGTAGGCCGTTTAAGTCTAAAAAGAAGCCATCGGGTAAGGGTATTTTTTCATAAGGAATCCAAAAGATTCCAACATAGATAAGGGTCTGTACAAATAGGGCGAAGCCGTGTTGGACATGGCGTTTGATAAAGAGGATCTGTGAAATTGCAAAGCCCATTATTAAAAGTAAAAGCAGGGTCTTAAAGGGCCAGTCAAAGGCCATATACCCCACTAAAAGGCCCAAGGCCATAGGGACATAAGCAATGTTGTAATTTTGTATCATGTTTTTTTTCTTTTGAATGAAAATGGCATTATAGGTTAGGACAAAACTTAAGGCCACAAACATGTTGATTCCAATCAGTACAGTATTTTTTATCATAAGCTCTCCTTTATAAATCTATTGTACCCCAAGTAAAATATTTTTAAAAGTTTTGACAAGTTTATTTTTATGTATTATAATACTATTAATTTTATAAAAGACTGTGAATAGAAGAAGTAACATAAGCACTAGTTTTTAGCGAGTTGGGGATAGTGGGAGCCTGGTAACATAACTTATGCGAAAAACATCTAGGAGTCACTAACCGAAATTAGAGTAGGCTTAGTCGGGTGTTAACCGTTACATTAACGTTTGAGTGTTAGCTCATGGTGAGAGATCTTTTGATAAATAGGGTGGTACCGCGGTAATTCGTCCCTAAATCGGAAGTTTTTTTTGTTTTTTGAAAGGAGAGAGTATGTCGTACGTATTATTTAAGGACCTTATTAAGGATCCTGCTGCATATGCAGACAGAGAAGTAAAAATTGCAGGGTGGATTAGAACCATCAGAGCCTCAAAGGCTTTTGGTTTTATAGAGTTAAACGATGGAACCCATTATGATAACATTCAAGTTGTTTTTGAGTCTGACTTAGAAAACTTTGATCAAGTATCTAAATATGGTATTGCAACAAGTATTTGTGTGACAGGGACATTTGTTCTGACGCCAGATGCCAAGCAGCCTTTTGAGATTAAGGCAAAGGCTATTGAGTTAGAGGGGGCTGCAGACAAGGACTTCCCCCTACAAAAGAAACGTCATACCTTTGAGTACATGAGAACCATTGCTCACTTGAGACCCAGAGCCAACACCTTCAACGCAGTTTTTAGAGTTCGTTCAACAGCTGCATATGCTATCCACAAGTTCTTCAACGATAGAGGTTATGTTTATACCCACACACCAATTATTACAGGGTCAGACTGTGAGGGTGCCGGTGAAATGTTCAAGGTAACAACCATGGACTTAGATAAGATACCGATGACTAAAGATGGGGACGTGGATTACAAGAAGGACTTCTTTGGCAAGGAGACCAACCTAACAGTGAGTGGTCAGTTAGCTGTAGAAACCCACTGTATGGCTTTTAGAAACGTTTATACCTTTGGTCCTACATTCAGAGCTGAAAACTCTAACACAGCTAGACATGCTGCTGAGTTCTGGATGATAGAACCCGAGATGGCTTTTGCTGACCTAGAGGACGACATGAATGTTGCAGAAGACATGTTGAAATTCTTAATTACTTATGTAATGGACCACTGTCCTTCTGAAATTGATTTCTTCGACCAAAGAATTGACAAGGGGCTGAAGGAAAGATTAAAACATGTTGCTACATCTGAGTTTGCTCGTGTAACCTATACAGATGCCATTCAAATTCTGATTGATTCAAAGGTGGACTTTGAATTTACACCTGCTTGGGGTGAAGACCTTCAAACAGAGCATGAGAGATACCTGACTGAGCAACACTTCAAGCGTCCTGTTTTTGTAACAGACTGGCCAAAGGACATTAAGGCCTTCTACATGAGAGTTAACGAAGATCAAAAGACTGTTGCAGCCATGGACTTATTGGTTCCTGGTGTTGGGGAGTTAATTGGTGGTTCTCAAAGAGAAGAGAGATATGATGTTCTTGTGGACCGTATTAAGGAGATGGGTCTAAACGTAGATGACTACTGGTGGTACTTAGACCTTAGAAAGTATGGTACAACAAAGCATGCTGGTTTTGGCTTAGGATTTGAGAGAGCCATTATGTACTTAACAGGCATGAAAAACATCAGAGATGTTATTCCCTTCCCAAGAACAACAAAGCAAGCTGAATTCTAAAATAAAACCAGGACCCGGTAGTGGTCCTGGTTTTTTGCTTGTTTGTTGGATCGGGTCATGGCTAAATAAGCCCTTATATGGCTAAATATGCATTTATGGGTTAGATGGGGGGCTTTCGTGTTATATTTTACATGGGAGGAATGAACCATGGGAAAGGAACTCAGAAAGACGATTGGCCTAATAGGTTTTGTATGTATTGTCGGCATCCTACTATTCTTATTGACAGGGAACGGCATCGTATAATTTAAAATAGAATAAGATAAAGGGTTATTGTCCTCTAGGAACAATGACCCTTATTATAGTTGAAAAAGTGCATCCACGGATGCACTTTATTTATGAGCATATTTTACTTAGGTAGTTGGGGTAATCAACTAATTTACCCTCATAGATGAGGCTTAAGCCTGGAATAGACTCAAAGTCTAGGGGCTTAATTAGTCCAATGTCTTTCTTAAAATCATAGATGTCTGAGTATAAGAGAGCCTTACTAACAAATTGAGAACAGAAGTAATGGTTCTCCCGGTTGAGGGGACGGTTGATAATTGTCCCCACAAGCCCTACTACATTAAACTTGTAGCGGTCTTGCTCTGCCATAAAGTCGTCAATGAACTGTCTTAAGGCAAGATGTTGGTCTTCAGTGACATCCATCTCGTATATTTTACAAATGGTGTTCTTAAAGAGCTTGTATGTACCACTATCAATTTCTTCTTTAATAAAACCACCGATGAAGGGATTTCTTGGGTAGGTGCGACCGAAAGAATACATGGAATCTAACTTAAGGTCTAAGGCCACTGAAACGTGGGAATACTCTTTCATAGTACATACCTTTACAATCCTAGACAGGAGGGTTCCTGTGTAAGAAAGCATGATGTATATTTTTTTGCTATTCTCTATCATATATTACCAATCCTTTTATAGTCTACATATGATTCTAACACATTGCCCCTAAAATTACTATTAATTATAAATTAAAAAAACCGCAGATGACTGCGGTTGACTTTAAGCTTCTTTTTCCCATGCGTCTAACTTTTCATGAATCAGGTCATAGGTTTCCTGGGAGATTTCTGGAAGTTCACCTCCGAAGAAGTCTTTGGCCTGTTCGAAACCTTCTTCAATAGCATCCTTAAGGACTTGAAGTCGGCTGGAATCATTGTTAGAAATAGACTTGGCAAAGTTGACTATACGGTCAGATACTTTCTCAGGACTTAAGGGTCCACCCTCTTGGATCATCTGTTTGGCTTCATCTCTGGCCTGCTGGTCTACTTGAATATCTTCCGGGTCTAAGTCTTCAAGTTGGTGAAGTTCATACCCCTGGCGTCTTAAGAGATCTTCAACTATTTGTCTCAAGTGGGCATGGGCCTGGTCGGCTTCTTCCTTTAAAATAGAAATATCTATGGTGTCTTTAGAGGCCTTGATGGCTGTGGCCTCAGGGTCTGTTTTTTTTGATTTGCTCAAGCCCTTTCCCTTCATATAGGGGTCTTGCTGGTGAACATTGGTGATTTTCATGGAATACCTCCTTAATCAAAATCATAACTTATAATTCTTATCGACCAAATGGACAAAAATCTTTAGAGAATTTGACGATTTAAGGACGAAAAGGGGGTAGACTAAGCTTAGTAGAATACGAAAGGAGAATTAAATGGAAAATAACTTGTTAAACAATGATTATGTAACCATTGAACTGGAAAAAACATTACCAGAGTACCCTAGTTTTGAAGAGGGCATTAGACGTGCACCCAAGCGTGAGTTTAACTTAACTCAAGAACAAACAGAATTAGCCCTAAAAAATGCTTTAAGATATGTAGATAAGTCTTTACATGAGGAATTAGCACCAGAGTTTTTAGATGAACTTTATACCCATGGTAGAATCTATGGCTACAGGTTCAGACCACAAGGTAACATCAAGGCCAAGTCAATCGAAGACTACAAGGGCAAGTGTGTTGCTGCTAAGGCTATCCAAGTTATGATTGATAATAACTTAGATTTCGATATCTGCTTATACCCATACGAGTTAGTTACTTATGGTGAAACGGGCCAGGTATGTCAAAACTGGATGCAATATAGATTGATTATGAAGTACTTAGAAGAGATGACAGAAGAGCAAACTCTTGCAGTAATGTCTGGTCATCCACTGGGCTTATTTAAGTCACACCCAGAGGCACCAAGAGCTGTCATGACAAATGCTCTTATGATTGGTATGTATGACAATCCAGAAGCTTGGCACAAGGCAGCTGCCTTGGGTGTTGCTAACTACGGTCAAATGACTGCTGGTGGTTGGATGTATATTGGACCACAAGGGATTGTTCATGGTACCTTCAACACGGTAATGAATGCAGGTAGAATTAAGTACGATGTGCCTGCAGATGGTGATCTAGGTGGTTTATTATATGTAACATCTGGTTTAGGTGGTATGTCAGGTGCTCAAGGTAAGGCTGTAAAGATTGCCAAGGGTGTTGGTATTATCGCAGAGGTTGATCATTCAAGAGTGATGACTAGATATGAGCAAGGTTGGGTTGATGAGTATTCAGATGATCCAAAGGTATGTTTCGACCAAGCCAAGAAGTATATGGACCTTAAAGAAGGCCGTGCTATTGCCTTCCACGGTAACGTTGTAGACCTATTAGAGTATGCAGTTGACAATAACATTCAAATTCACTTACTTTCTGACCAAACATCATGTCATGCCCCTTACTCAGGTGGTTATTGCCCAGCGAGCTTAACCTTCGAGGAAAGAACAAAGCTTCTAGGCGAAAATAAGGATGCTTTCAGAAAATTAGTTGATGAATCTCTCATTAAGCATTATGGTATCATCAAGACCTTAACAGAAAGAGGATCTTACTTCTTCGATTATGGTAACTCTTTCATGAAGGCAATTTATGATGCTGGCGTTCAAGAGATTTGTAAGAACAAGGTTGATGAAACAGATGGCTTCATTTGGCCTTCTTATGTAGAAGATATTATGGGACCTATGTTATTTGACTATGGTTACGGTCCTTTCAGATGGGTGTGTTTATCTGGTAAGCCAGAAGACTTAAGAAAGACAGACCATGCTGCTATGTCAGTAATTGATCCTAACAGAAGGGGCCAAGATAGAGATAACTATGTATGGGTTAGGGATGCTGAGGAAAACCAATTAGTTGTTGGAACTCAAGCGAGAATCCTTTATCAAGATGCCCTTGGTAGAAGAGATATTGCCCTTAAGTTTAATGAAATGGTTAGAAATGGTGAAATCGGTCCTGTTATGTTGGGTCGTGACCACCATGATACAGGTGGAACAGACTCGCCATTCAGAGAAACAGCTAACATCAAGGATGGTTCAAATGTGATGGCAGAAATGGCTACACAATGCTTCGCTGGTAACACTGCAAGAGGGATGACTATGGTTGCCCTTCATAATGGTGGTGGTGTAGGTATTGGTAAGTCAATCAATGGTGGTTTCGGTATGGTTCTTGATGGTACAGAGAGAGCAGATGAAATTATCAGACGTGCTGTGCCATGGGATACTATGGTTGGTGTTTCTAGACGTGCCTGGGCAAGAAATGAAAATGCTATCGAAACATGTGTAACCTACAACCAAACGAGACAGGGTGAAGACCATATTACCATTCCTTATGTAGCGGATGCTGACATGGTTAAGAACCTAGTTGCTAAGACTTACGAAAACAATAAATAGTTGAAATTCATCTCCTAGATCCTACGGTTTAGGAGATGCTCTTATATAAAAAAAATGGAGGATCATTATGGCTCAAAAGAGAAAGATTGTACAATGTGTACCTAACTTCAGTGAAGGTAGAGACTTAGATGTAGTTGAAAAAATCGTAGCACCTCTAAGAGGAAAAGAAGGGGTTAACCTATTAAGCTACGAGCCAGATAAGGATTATAACCGTATGGTAGTAACAGTAATTGGTGAACCTGAGGCTGTAAAAGCTGCTGTTCTTGAGGCGATCGGTGTGGCTAGAGACTTAATCGATATGACTAAGCATGAGGGTCAACACTCGAGAATGGGTGCAACAGATGTTGTTCCATTTATTCCAATCAGAAACATGTCTATGGATGAGGCAGTTGAGTTAGCTACATCTATGGGTCAGGCGATTAACGAGGCCTATGATATTCCTGTATTCTTATATGAGGATGCGGCAACGAAGGCAGATAGAAAGAACCTTGCTAAGGTAAGAAAGGGTCAATTCGAAGGCATGGCTGAGAAATTAAAGGATCCTAACTGGGCACCTGACTTCGGTAAGACTGAAATTCACCCAACTGCTGGTGTGACGGGTGTAGCAGCAAGAAAGCCTCTTGTAGCTTACAACATCGATTTAGATACACCAAATGTAGAAATTGCTAACAAGATTGCCAAGGTAATCCGTCACTCAGGTGGTGGTTATAGATTCATCAAGGCTGGTGGTGTTGAATTAGAAGAAAGAAACATCACACAAGTAACAATGAACTTAACAGACTACACTAAGACTTCAATCTACAGAGCTTTTGAAGCGGTTAAGATGGAAGCGAGAAGATATGGTGTTAATGTATTAGGATCTGAAATCGTTGGCTTAGTTCCGATGGAGGCCCTAATCGATACAGCTGCTTACTACCTAGGTCTATACAACTTTGATATGGACAAGGTATTAGAAACAAGCATAATGGAGTAATCTTATGAAGAAAACGCTTATAATGCACGCCAGTGAACTGGTAACATGTTCAGGTTTTGAAGGCAAGTTTGGTGTAGAAGCCATGAATGATATTGGGGTCATCAAGGATGGTGCGGTTGCCATGGAAGATGGTAAGATCACTCATGTAGGGACCACTGAGGCTGTCTTAGAGCAAATTGATAAGGACGACTATACTTTGATTAATGCTACAGGTCAAACAGTAACACCGGGATTTGTAGACTCGCATACCCACTTCATATTTGGTGGAGATAGAGCTGAAGAATATGATTGGCGTTTAAGAGGTCTATCGTATGTTGAGATCATGGAACGGGGTGGTGGTATCATCAACTCTGTTAAGGGAACCGAAGAAACCCCTCTTGATAGCTTAATTTCAGCTGGTTTAAATAGGTTAGACTCTATGCTGGCTTTTGGTGTAACAACTGTAGAAGGAAAGTCGGGTTACGGTTTATATAAGGATACTGAGATCAAGCAATTAAAGGCCATGGAGATGTGTGACGAACTTCATGAAATTGATATCGTAAAAACCTTCTTAGGGGCTCATTCAGTTCCTCAGGAGTATAAGGGCCGTGGAGAAGACTTTATCGACTACTTGATTGAAGAAGTTATGCCACAAGTTAAGGAAGAGGACCTGGCAGAGTTCTGTGATGTCTTCTGTGAGAGAAATGTATTCTCTGTTGAAGAATCAAGAAAGCTCTTATCAAAGGCTAGAGAGATGGGCTTCGAGTTAAAGATGCATGCTGATGAAATCGCTCCTCTTGGTGGTGCTGAATTGGCTGCTGAACTGAAGGCAACATCAGCTGACCATTTACTAGTTGCATCAGACCAGGGGATTAAGGACATGGCTGCAAATAAGGTAGTTGCCACTTGCCTACCATGTACTGCCTTCAGCTTGAAGGAACCTTATGCAAGAGCAAGATTTATGGTGGATAACGGTTGTGCTGTTGCAGTAGCTACAGATTACAACCCAGGTTCATGCCATACAGAGTCTATCCCACTTGCTATTGCCCTATCAACCCTATATATGGGTTTAACCACTGAAGAAACAATAACTGCCTTGACCATTAATGGGGCGGCTGCCTTGAATAGAGCTGATTCAATTGGATCGATCGATGTAGGTAAGAAGGCAGACATAGTCATTCATGACTGTCCAACCTACAAGCATATCCCTTACCACATAGGGGTGAGTACGGTAGAAATGGTTATTAAAAATGGTGAAGTAGCTCACGTTAAATAGGAGGATATATGTTAATCAATAAAAATATTACAGATTTTGTAGCCACAACAGCTTCTAATGAACCTGTACCAGGTGGTGGATCTATTGCTGCCCTAGCAGGGGCCTTGGGTGCGGCTCTTGCTGAAATGGTGGGTCAACTGACAATCGGTAAGAAGAAGTATGTAGAGGTTAATGATGAGATGGAAGAAATGGTTGCTTCTCTAGAGAAGAAGAGACAGACTTTAATCGAGTTAATTGACAAGGATGCGACTTCATTCGATGGGGTTATGAAGGCCTTCAAAATGCCTAAGGAAACTGATGAAGAAAAGGCTGCAAGATCAGCTGCTATTCAAGAAGAGACTAAGTATGCTGCTTCTGTGCCTTTAGAAACAGCACGTGTTGCTTTTTCTATCATGGACGAGGCTGAAAGAGCCGTTGTTAAGGGGAATAAGAATGCTGTAACTGATGGGGCGACTGCTGCTATGATGGCAAGAACTGCTGTATTGGCTGCCTTAATGAACGTTAAAATTAACTTAACTTCTATTAAGGATGAAAGCTTTGTGAAGACCATGTCTGATGAAGTGGCTGAACTTGAAAAGAATGTTGTTTTAAGAGAAAAGCAAATATTAGATCAAGTTGTTTTATAAAGTATTAGGGGCTGTCGGTTTTTCGCCGACTAAGCCCCTTTTTTACTTCCTTGTATGAAGGGAGGAGAGATCAAGAGGATCATCTTAGACTCAAGAAGAGGTTGTCAAATACCATTTAAATAGCCTCTCTTCTATGATGGATTGTTTGAGAGAACCATAGATTCTTAAGCTCTCACACTTTTAGGGGAGAAAACATTTATAAACGATTAAACTTGTCTGACTTAGTTGATGACAGGTGTGTTTTGGCCTATAATGGAGATAGTTATTTTTAGACACGAAATAAAATTACTGGAGGTAGAGATGGAAAAAATTAATGCATTGGTGGACCAGCTCCATGATATGGGTGTGAAGCAGTCACAGCTAGCTTGGGTTCAATACACAGCCGGTTATGATTTTGGTTTACAGGAGGCCTATGAGAAAATGATGGCCTTCATGAAAGACAAGGCGAACTTTGACTTAATTAAGTCATATAAGTACAAGGAGCTGGATGACCTAGACAAGAGAAGAATCGATATTCTCTACAAGTCATTTAAGTCCTATCACTTATCAGACGAGGTCAATGACTTGTCATTAAAAATACAAAAGAAAGTGAATGAACTTTCTCAAATACTTAATACCTTTAGATTTACCCTAGATGGTAAGACAGTCACTTCTGTGGAACTGGCTCAAATCCTGAGTACAGAGGATGACCGCGAAAAAAGAAAGAGAGCCTATCTGGCTAAAAACCAAATCAACCAACCTATGATCGATGCCGGTTTCCTTGACCTGGTTGAAATGCGTAAGGAAATGGCCAAGTTAAATGGTTTTGACAACTTTGTTGCTTACAAGCTAGACCAGGAGGAGTTAAGTCCTGAAATCTTTGAAAACTGGGTAGACCAGGTACATGAGATGTTACCTGCTATGAAGAAGATGAGAAAAGAGTTTGCTCAAAAGTATATTCAAGAGGATGATTTAAAGCCTTGGGATATGTCTTATGTACAAAATAAACTAGCACCATCTTTAACTAAGAAAGTAGACATGACCAACTACTATCACCACCTGTCTAAGCTGTTCAAGGAGTTTGGTTTTGATCTGAATGACTATAATATTACTTATGACCTATTCCCTAGAGCCAACAAGTCGGAGTGGGGCTATAACTTCCCTATTGATACCCAAAAGGATTCAAGAATCCTTGCCAATGTAAAAGACCAATTCCATGAGTTTGGTGTTCTATTACACGAGACGGGTCACGGGGTACATTCTTTCTTAAATGACAAGGATGAGAAGATTTTGAACATGGGGATCAGTGGCATTATTACAGAAGGGATTGCTAACTTATTTGGTGCCCAAATGTATGATCCAATCTTCTTTAAAGATTTCTTCGATGAAGATTTCGAAAAGGCCAATGAAGAGTTTAAGAAAATCAAGCAGTGGAAGAAGGTAAATGCCTTAAGTGCTGTTGCCAGCATCTTATTTGACCAACGTTTCTATACCAGAGATAACAAGTCTTTAGAGGATGTCTATGACATGTACTGGGAGGTACAAAAGGAGGTCTTAGATAAGGATCGGGATGACTACCAACCACCATGGGCCTTTTTAATCCACCATACCACTCACCCTATTTACTTACACAACTACTTCATAGGGGATGTCACTTGTGAAATGTTGGGACAAACCTTTAATAAAATCCACGGGGTGGAAAAAATTACTGATAAGCCCTTAGAGTTCGGAAAATTCTTATATGAAGAAGTTATCAAACCATCTGGCAGGTATACTTACAGCGAATTATTTGAGAGAATCAGTAAGGAAAAGTTCTCACTGAAATACATGAAATAGGAGTTGTATATGAAGGAAAGAGTAAAAAAGAGGTTCCTGGAATACATTCAAATAAACAGTGAAACCCGTCATGAAAGGGAATTTGCAGCCTATGTAACAAAGGAATTAGAGGGCTTGGGTTTTCAAGTCCGCCAGGATGATGCAGGCAGTTCCTTTGGTGGTAATTGTGGCAACTTAATTGCCTACCTACCAGGGGAGGACTCCATAGAAACCATCTTCTTAAGTGGGCATATGGACACGGTTTCACCTGGAAATGATATAGAACCTATTGAGAAGGATGGAGTTATCTATTCCAAGGGAGATACCATCCTTGGTGGTGATGACAAGGCTGGTTTAGCTGCCATTGTTACTGGGATTGAACTGCTCATGGAAGAAGGCTTTAAGCCGGGACCACTTGAGCTGGTCTTTACTGTTGCTGAAGAGGGCGGCCTCTTAGGAAGTGCCTATTTGGATGTCGACCAGCTTAAATCTAAAAGAGGTTTTATCTTGGATTCATCAAGAAACATTGGGGAAATTATTAACCGAGGACCTGGTCAAGCCCATATTAAGGGTAAGTTAATTGGTCGGGCTGCCCATGCTGGTGTATGCCCTGAAGAAGGTATCAGTGCCTTGAGTATCATGGCTCGCGCAGTTGAGCGCATGAATTTGTCTAGGATAGATGATGAAACGACAGCCAATATTGGACGGATTTCTGGTGGCCAGGCGACCAACGTCGTTATGCCTGAGCTTGATTTTGCTGCTGAGGCAAGAAGTCTAAACCTTGACAAGTTACAGGGTCAAATGAATCATATGTTAGAGACATTCAGAGAAGCAGCAGAGAATCTGGGTGGTCAAGCTGAGCTAGAGGGCAAGGTTATCTACTCTCCCTTTTATGTGGATCCAGATGCTCAGGTCATTCAAATGGCCACTGAAGCATATGAAGTATTGGGCATCCAAGCCAGCTTAACTTCAACAGGAGGCGGGTCTGATGCTAACCGCTTGAATGCTAAGGGCTTAGAAGTAATTAATCTGGGTATCCATGAACAGAAGGCCCATACGGTTAAGGAAGCCTATGCTGTGGAAGACTTAGCAACTATGACTGCCTTTGTAAAAGAGCTCCTTAAAAAAAGACAATAATGACTTAAAACCCCTGGTGACAGGGGTTTTATTGCTTTAATAACCAGGAGGATAAGAAAGTTTCAAGTTCAAGAAATCTTTATGATATAATAGGGGTGATGGTAGATAATAAAAAGGGAGAGCTGAAAGCAGCAGTATAAATATATGAAAAAAAATCGCAAGGGAAACTTCTTAAAGGAAATAATAGGCTTCATCCTCATTTCGATAATTGGTATTGGCTTATTTATAGTCATATCCTTAAATCGTTCTGGAGAGAACGAGCTCGATAAGAACAGGCAAATGCTTGATATGGTTGAGACCAGTGTTACAAATGAAATAAAGGACCTCAGTTGGGAAATAGCCCATCTGGCCAATACATATGCGGTTCGCAACCTGAAGAATCAGTTGGCGACTGGTGATGACTATCAGGTTCTCAATGATCGCTTTAGTCAAGAGGTGGATGTATTTTTTGGGTGGAATAAGGGGCTAAGGTATGTAGAAATGGAAGTCTCATCGGATGGGATCCATAAAAGTCTGACTTGGGCAGGTAATAAGAAGAGCCAATACATTCAAGCTCTAGATTGGCAGTCTTATGTAGACCACCAGCCTGGAGATTATGACATTCAATTGCTTGGCAAGGAGTTTCAAAGCCTGTTAGTCATGAGGGTTCCCTTGTTTGAGAATCAAGCCTTTGATGGCTCTTATTTGACTGTTGCAGTTGAGTTGAAAGAAATCCTATTTGACTATTATCAGAAGGAAGACATCTTCATCAACATTATTGACTCTGACTTCAAGACCTATCTGTACGATAGGGAGGGCCGGTTTGATAATCATATGAAGAGTCATGTCTTAGACTCTTTTAGTGGTCAGACCTATTTCAGTCTTAAATCAAGTCAGGACAAGGGAATTGTGACCAATTATAAGTCAAAGGAGATTTTTTTGACCAAGGCCTTTGCTGATGATTATTACATTGCACTCATTAAGCCTTATAATCGTTTGAGTTTAAAGAATATTGAAAGTAATATGTACAGTCATATACTGATCTATATACTAGCAGCTGCCGGTATTATGGGTTATCTTATGCTGTCATATGAGGCAACTAAGAAGTGGATTGAAAAGGATAGGACCTTCCTTAATGAAATCATTGATCTGGATAAAATCCAAATAACTGAAATGAAGAAGGAGATTAAGTTTCACCAGGCAACCCACGCTGAAAGTCCCCTTGCTATTTTATATGTTAACAAACAGGACTTGAAGGTGATCAGGGCCAACCAAGCTGCAGTGGACTTATTTGCATATGAAGGGGACCAGTTGATTGATCGGGACCTGGCAGACTTATGCCGCTGGGATGAAGATCAGGATAAGGGCTGTCTAAATATGACTTATATAAGACAGGATGGGGAACGGTTGAATGGGTATGCCAAGCTACAAGAGGTTACTTTCAATGGCAATGACTTCATTATACTTTATCTGGAGATGAAGGATGAGGGAGAAGATGCCTTGGTTCTTGATAAACAGTATGAGCTCTTCCACGAAATAAGAAGCCCCCTCCAGGGTGCCTTTGGGGCGGTTGATTTAATTGATCGTGCATCTTCTTCATACAAAGACTATACCAACTTGATTAAGCGCTCCTTAAACAGTGTTCTGATGCTGACTGAAAATGTCTTGGCAAAGGGAAAAATTAAGAGTAGTAAGGAAAAAATTCTGACCAATAGCTTTGATCTTGTGGGCTTATTGAGGGAGGTTAACCAATTGATTGCCTATCAAGATAAGCATCATAATCAATTGATTTCTTATGCTTGTTTAAGGGATGTTCATCCTGTTAAACCCTTGGAGCGCTTGATGATTAAGGGGGATCGGTCTAAGTTAAAACAGATTTTAATCAACCTCTTGGCCAATGGGTCTAAGTATACTGAAGATGGAAAAATAACCCTAAAAGTTGAAATCGAGAAGGTGGAGGGAAAAGTACGAGCCTTGTTCTCTGTAAAAGACACAGGCATGGGGATGTCTCCCCATGATTTAGAGGGACTCTTCCAGGAGTTCACAACCTTCCATGACAATGATAAAGTGACCAGTAGTGGTATTGGTTTGTTTATATGCAAGAAATATGTTGATCTCTTAGGCGGTGACCTACAAGTGACCAGTCAAGAGGGACTCGGCACAGAGTTTACATTTGAGCTTGAGTTGGATTTAAGTCAGGAGGAAGATGGAGGCTTAAAATATGATTTTAAGGTTCTTGTCCTGGACGATGACCCTGTCAGTTGTAGTTATTTAAAACATCTACTGGAAAAAGAATCCAAGCTGCATGTCAGTATCATGAACGATGAAACCTTAATCATGAATGAGTTGGTCACTAGGAATTATGATGCCCTGCTTATAGATGAAAACCTTAATCATTTCAAGGGGGGACATATTATAGAAATGATCAAGGGATCATGCAATAAGGGGATATCGGCCATGCCGATTATCCTTATGTCCGCCGACCCGGCCAAGCCAGGTGTTAACTACCCCGTTTTGGTGAAACCCTTTGATAATGACCAGGTCTTAGACCTCATCCAAGGCTTACGCCATAAGGAACTGTTAAGGGATTTCATTGATCTGGAGGTGATCAATCCTGACATTCTTTGTGAAACCTATCATTCTGTCGGGCCAGAAGTATTTTCCACCATCTTGGATAAGTTCTTCTCCAGCTCTGAAGGGGAACTTCTTGCCATAAGGGCTTATGTAGAAGGGCGTGATTATAAGAGGGCTAAGGAGAGACTTCACAAGTTAAAGGGAAGCATATCCTATTTTGGTTCTAGGTACTGTTATAAGCAAATACAAGACCTTGAAAGTTTATGTCTTCAAGAAAGTCCTGACTTGATTCAAGCCTATGGGGCCTTTGAAGGCCATTTCAGAGACTTCTTACTGGCCTTAAGGAAGCTAGAAGGAGGGTTAGACCAGAGGGATAAGGGTCTGATTCAAGTGAATTAAGTCCATAAATGAAGCCATGAGTGCCTGTCACTCATGGCTTTTCTATCTTTAAGGACCCTATAAGTCTATCTGGTAGATGGTGGATGTTTTATCCTTATAGAGCTGAACCAGGTCTTCTTTACCCGTAAGTTTAAGTAAGAGAATGGCGTTATTTAAGTCTTCCAGATAATCATTTTTATTAGAAAGATACTTGGCTATCCCTCTTCTGTAGTAGAGGCCGTGCAAAAGGTACATGGACTCATTCTGTTGACAAAGCTCGATTCCCTTTGATGTATATGAAATGACTTCATCTAACCTATTTTCCGTATGGGAGTTGTAAGCGAGGTTAAAATATATCTTGGTAACTAAACGCATGGTTTCCCTGCATGTAATTTCATTATGGGTGATTAAGTCCAAGGTGAATGTTAACATATTGTTGGCAATACTAAAGTCCTTTAATGCTGCATAGCACATGGAAATCATTAAGAGTAAACGACTTTCAAATAATGAGTAAAAATGCTTCTGGAAGTTCTCTGTTGAGAATTGACCCATACTGATTTTCAATCCATCACTGAACCGGTCAAGGGCATACTGATGTTGGTTTTGGTAGAAGGCACTTATACCTTCTATCATGTGCTGAACTTGATGGATGTCATTGGGTTCAATCAACTGGCAGATTTGAGTATTGGACTTTATCTCTTTTACCATATCATCGAGGACGCGTATCTTCTCTATACTATAGTTAAGGATGACCTGATCAATGTGTTCATAGAGCTTGATTAAGATATGAGAGACTCTGAATCGTCCAAGAACCTTTAAGACATCCGTTTTATATGCACGTGATAGATATTCCAGGGTATCTAGACGGGGCACAACTAATCCATTTTCAATTTTGCGTAGTGTTTCTGTAGACAATTTTGTTTGCCTAGCAACCTTATCCTGTGAAAGTCCAAGACTTACCCTGATATTTTTTATGTAAGCGCCGAACTCTTTTGTATCGTATGTTTCGAACATTCGTTCCTCCCCAATTTTAATTTGGTATTCATTCTTTCAATATTATACTACAATATCATGGTAGGTAAAATCGCGATGACAGAGGATGAATATCTAACAACATTATAATCCTAGATTTATTCTGAAGTTATGTCATTTGTAGCCTACATAGTGTCTTTTTTCATCTGTAGAAGTAATATAGCTTAACTACATCAAGGAAGGGGGGAATTTTGATAAGATTAATCGAAGTAATGTTAAAACCCATAGACCTAGACCTATCTGAGTCGGGCCTCAATAAGGACAAGTGCTTATTGTCTCTTGCTTTTATTGTCTTACAGTTCCTATATGCGTGTGCCTGTCTGTATGTGTTAAAAGACACATACTTGTATATCGACTTTCTGACGGGGGACTTTACAGGCTTACATAAGTTAGTTTTAGGGCTAATTTTAGCCATACCGTCCATAAGTGGTCTGTATGTTTTTCTAAGAATTACAAATCAAGGCTTAGCTTCTATTGGGCTGAAAAAAGATGGCCTCCTAGCTGGTCTGCTAATTGGCCTAGTCTGCTGTGGTGTATTAATTTTTATCCATGGAATTGATCATATCCTATCGGTTGCTTTCTTGTATAAACTGGTATTCTCTCTTCTTTGTGTTGCATGCTTTGAAGAACTTCTATTTAGAGGATTCATTTGGTCTAGGTTGGAGTACTTATTTGGAAAATCAGTTGGCTTTCTAATAACTGGACTTTTATTTGGTCTCTGGCATGTGCCTTTTCAAGTTATTTGGAATAACTACAGTCTTTTTGAAATCTTTGTGAGAGGAAACTCTGATACAATTAATGTATTAGGAGGTCTGTTTGGACATCTACTCTTTGGATATTTTTATACCCGTCATAAAAATGTTATTCTGCCAATTGTCATTCACAGTATGTTTTTATTGTTGTAGACTCCAGTATAACAATAGGCTGGAGATGACTTGAAAACCATAGCCATTTTTGAATTGGATGAGTATGGCTTATACCAGGTCAGGATATAAGTGAACATGACCCTATAAGGGTCGTTAAAAAGGGAGGTGATTCTTTGGAATCACCTCCCTACTTTAATTAAAACAATGACGCAATCATACCGAGTGCAACTAGACCCAGAACAAGGAAAAGGCCAAAATAGTAGGGCCAGGTGTTCTTAAGAGAAAACAGGTTGTTTGGTGCATTGTATTTTCCCTCTCTCTCTAGGGTGTGTTGACAGTGGGTACACCGATAGAAGGTGATGACCTTGTAGAGGAAAAGGGGAATCCAGAATACGTGGAAATAACGTACTACCCCCAAGGCTAGTTGTCCCTCGTGGCCACAGGCTTCACAGGTGTCTGTGTTTGTTTCGTAAGTTTTTAGTTTCTTTTGTCTTGTACCATAAATAATCATATGCTCTCCTTATATAACTTTTCAACCTGATACCATTGTATCACATAAAAGAAGAGCAGGCGTACCTATAACATAAAATATTCTGATATTAAACCAGCAGCCTTTTTAGCGTCTCCTTTGAGGATGGTATATGAAATACTGATTTCAGATGTGGTGACCTGGAAGAAGTGAATGTTATGGTCAGCAAATAGGTTGAAAATACTAGCGGCTACCCCCGAATGGCTGACCATGCCTAGGCCAACGACTGACAACTTAACAATCTGATCATTACTGGTTATATCAATCCCCTGATGCTTTTTACTCAGCCAATTGACCACCTGATGCACGCTTGATAGGTCTGTCTTGGGAGCTGTGAAGGATACGTTTACATGGTCTTCAAAGGGAGCGGCGATAGCAATCATGTCCACGTTGATCTGGTTCTCTGACAAGGCCTTGAAGAGGGTGGCAATATTTTGGGGTGAAAAGGGCAGGTGTTTTACTGAAGCCATAACACACTGGTCATCAATGGATACTCCTGTAATAAGGGGGACTTCTAAAAGCTTTGACTTACACTGGATATGGGTGCCGACTTCCTGTGAGTGACTCTTTGCTACATAAAGGGGAATACTGAACTTGTGGGCCATTTCAACAGCCCGTGTTTCTAAGACATTGGCCCCAAGACTAGCAAGTTCTAACATCTCATCATAGCTTACCTGGGTTAATTGCCTTGCCTGGGGATAATACTTGGGGTCAACTGTGTAGATACCCTCTACATCGGTGTATATTTCACAGTGACCATTGAGAGCTGCAGCCAGGGCAACTGCGCTGGTATCTGATCCTCCTCTTCCTAGGGTTGTAATGTCACCTGTTGCGGAGACACCTTGGAAGCCTGCTATTACCACAACCGTATTGGCATGAAGGTGCATCTCTATAAGGTCCGTATCTATTGATTCGATACGGGCCTTGGCATGGTGGTCATTGGTTTGGATCCCAGCTTGCCCGCCTGTTAAGGAAATGGCGTTGACACCTATGGACTTGAGGGCTGTCGATAAGAGGGGGATGGTGACCTGTTCGCCAGTAGCTAAGAGCATATCGAGTTCCCTTTTAGAGGGATGGGGGCTGATTTGATGAATCATTTTTAAGAGTTGGTCAGTAGACTTGCCCATGGCCGATAGGACGATGACCAGTTTTTGACCGGCCTGGTGGCGGGACTTAATATCCCGTGCGATGGACTTGATTTGATTGATACTTGCTAAACTTGTTCCTCCGTACTTTAATACCTTAACCATGATACCTCCTTAAGTCATTTCTGATTAAATCGTCATATGATTCCCTTTGGATTAATACTTGGTGGTCTCCCTCTGTCACTAAGATTACAGGTGGCCTGGGAATCCGGTTATAATTACTGGCCATACTGTAGTTGTATGCACCTGTGCAGGTGATGGCAACTAGGTCCCCTTGGTGGACCTTGGGCAGGTCTGCAGCTTCAATAAGTATGTCGCCTGATTCGCAACACTTACCGGCCAGGGTATAGGTTTGATAAGTGGGCTCTTCCATCCGATTGGCTACTAGGGCCGTATAGGGTGCTTGGTAGAGGGCTGGCCTTAAGTTATCAGTCATGCCCCCATCTAAGAATAGATAGTGCCTGCCCAGGCTGGTCGTCTTAGAAAATCCAACCTGGTAGAGGGTGGTGCCTGCATGGCCAATGATGGACCGTCCGGGTTCAATCATGACCCCCTGAATGGATAACTGATGTTGATGGTTATAGGTATCAATGATAGCTAGGACCTCTTGTAGACAAGTAAAATCGAAGGCTTGACCCTGGGCTGTGTAAGCGATAGAAAAGCCGCCGCCCAGGTTGAGGCGCTTAATATCTATGTCATAAAGGTGCTTGATTAACCGTACCTGGTCCAAAATTACTCGAGTCATGTGAAGATAGGAATCACCATCACTGATTTGAGACCCGATGTGGCAGTGAAGGCCTAAGAGACTAACCTGGGGATTGTCCTGAATACAAGTCAAGGCTTCCTTGAGATCATAAGACTCAAAACTGATGCCGAACTTATTATTTGTCATCCCCGTTTGAATGTGGGGATGGGTTGAAGCTTCAATGCCAGGATTAACCCTGAGCATAATTTCGCAGGGGCGGTCTAGGCTGGCCAAGTAATAAAGTTCCATAAGGTTGTCCACAACCAGGCACTTAACACCGTAGTCCAGAGCCATTTTAATTTCATCCATGGACTTGTTATTGCCATGGAAGTAAACCTGGTCCATGGGGTATTGACTCATGTGGGCAGTATAAAGTTCACCACCAGAGACAACGTCTATGGAGGCGCCCAGATGGTTCATAATATCGTAAATGCCTAGACTTGAGAAAGCCTTAGAAGCATAAATAATTTCTGTTTCTAGTCGAGCATGGCTAAAGGCCCTTTGAATCTGCCTGTAGTTATCTGTTAAGGCGCGTTCACTTAAGACATAAAGGGGAGTCCCATAAGTCTTGGCTAGGTCCAGGCTATCTACCTGGTCAATAAACAAACGATTGTTGTGGCTGGTCATGTACTGGTGTCGTGTCATTTCTTCCTCCTTTTGAATGAATAAGCGTGGCTGTTGATCTGATGACTTGCTTCGGCTCCTTCGAGGATGACAGCAAACAAAAAACAGACATGCGTAAAAACATGTCTGCTCATGAACAGATTGATTTTACCCAGCGTGATATAGCACTCCTTGTAACTGCGGGTAGCAGTTACGAGACAGTATCATACATCTTATGTATGATCCCAACACCCATGGTGTTTCGGCGATTAACCCTTTCCCTAAGTACTCTTTTTAATCGCGGCCTCTATGAACACACTTATTAAGTTTGATATTAAGGATGATTATAGGTTAAGTTTTATAACTTGTAAAGACTTTTTACTTAAAAAACGTAAAAGTTTTTAGGAAGTTTGTCAACTCGCTATTTTATGAAGTTTACAAATGTACGGGTTATTTGTATGAAGAGTCAACACAATGTGAAAAAATAAATTAAATGTTTCTTAATTTTGATTACTCGGAGGGGAAATGGTGTAAAGGATAACTAATGATGTAGATTAAAGGAGGACTGGTATGAAGAGATTATTAATTGTAGATGATGCCATGTTTATGAGGAGTACTTTGAAAATGATGTTACGCAACCAAGGCTTTGAAGTTGTCGGTGAAGCTCAAAATGGTATTGAGGCCATAAGACAATACAAAAGCCTAAAGCCAGACATCGTTACAATGGATATACATATGCCTGAAATGGGTGGTTTAGATGCCCTGGGGGAGATATTAAAGATGGATCCAAAAGCTAAGGTGGTTATGATTACAGCTGCAGGAGACCAAAAGCATGTTATGGACGCGATGCAACTTGGAGCTAAAAACTTCATTGTTAAACCGTTTACTGAGGAGAAGGTCATAAAGGTAATGAACAGTATTTAGGGAGGGACTATGAGTACACATGATCCGATGATGGAAATGTATTTGTTCGAAACCAATCAATTGCTCAATCGATTGGAGCAATTGTGTATGGATGCCGAACGCAAGCAAGATATCAGTGAGGAGATTCCGGAGATATTTAGAATCATGCATACCATTAAGGGTAACTCGATGATGATGTTGCTTGAGGATATAGGTAAGGTTGCCCATCGTATAGAGGACTTGTTTGATAAGTTGGATGATATTAGCTTATCAAGCGCAGCAATTGAAACGATTATAGACTATAATTTTGAGGCGATCGACTTCTTTAAGAGGGAAATGAACAAGTTAGAGCTGGGAGGGAAGGCTGATGGTTCCTCTTTTGATCTGGTTCAGAAGATTGAAGCTTTTTTAGAGTCTATTTCTAACGGTGAAAAACCCATGGTGCCTCCGGTGAGCTCGGATCAAAAGTACTTTATTCCACCATCGGACAACCAAACGAGCTTTATTGCAAGTGAGCAAGCGACTCCTGATGCTTATTTTGCCCGTCTATTTTTTGATGATGATGCTCAAATGGAAAATGTACGGGCTTTTACAATTGTTCATAATTTAAAGGATAAGGCTGAGGATATCGTTTATTTCCCTGAGGATATTGTTGAAAATGAGGGGTCTATAGATAAGATAAAGGAAGATGGATTCTTTATTCTCTTCAAGACATCTGAAAGCCAAGAAGAAATCCACCAGTACTTTAGTAACTTGGCTTATATCAATAACCAGGAAGTGAACTTAATTGAAGACCAAGACTATGATAGCATCTTGCAAGACCTTAAGCCTAAAGAAGAAGTAGTCCAGGCAGAACCGGTTGCCAGCCCACCCAAGGTTGAAGAGGTTTCAACAGTTGGAGCCAGCAAGCAGAACTTTATCAGTGTTGATGTTCAGCGGGTTGATCAATTGATGGACCTTGTAGGCGAGCTGGTTGTTGCTGAATCTATGGTTGTCAATAACCCTGATTTGTTAGGGTTAAAGTTGAACAACTTTGACAAGGCTTCTAGGCAACTACGCCTGGTCATCAATGAGTTGCAGGACATTATCATGTCCGTAAGAATGGTGCCTCTGAGTATGACTTTCCAAAAAATGTCAAGGATTGTTAGAGATATGAAGAAGAAGGTTAACAAGCCGGTTGAATTGGAGTTGGTGGGTGAAGAAACAGAAGTGGATAAGAATGTTATTGAGAAAATCGGTGATCCTCTTATGCATATCATTCGTAATGCCATGGATCATGGTATTGAGGACCCAGCCAGCCGTTTAGAGGCAGGCAAGGATGAAGTTGGTAAAATAACCTTATCTGCCAGTCATGTGGGTGGTGATGTTGTCATTTCGATTAAGGATGATGGCAAGGGTCTGGATAAGGAAAGGATCTATGACAAGGCCTTTGAAAAAGGCCTCATTACAAAACCCATGGATGCCTGCAGTGACCAGGAAATATATCAAATGATTATGAATGCTGGCTTTTCTACTAAGGTTGAAGTGACTGAGTTCTCTGGTAGAGGAGTTGGTATGGATGTGGTGGCTAAAAACATTGAGTCTCTTGGTGGAGCCATACAGATTAATAGTGAAAAGGGTGTTGGATCAGAAATTACAATCCTCATTCCTTTAACCCTGGCTATTGTGGATGGTATGATGATTCGGGTAGCAGACACCATTTTTACCCTACCCATTATGTCTGTTAAGGAGTCCTTTATCGTCTCTCAAGATGAGGTGATTTCCAATTCTGATGGACAGGAGATGGTTATGATTAGAGGGACTTGTTATCCTGTTATTCGTTTGGATAAGCATTATGATATAAAGGGCAGTCATTTGGATCATGAGGGTATTTTCGTTATGATCGAGCACGACGATGAACAGGTTCTCTTGTTTGCTGATGAACTGGTGGGAGAACAACAGGTGGTTGTGAAGAGCCTGTCCAAATACATTAAAAAAGTTAAGGGGATTTCTGGTTTTGCCCTTCTAGGAGATGGCCAGATCAGTATGATATTAGATCCTTCTGGATTTATGATGGCATAAGGAGACAGATATGAATACACTTCAAGATGAAATACAAGAAATAAAAGATGGTATGGATTTTGATGCTGAAAAGTATCTAACCTTTTCCATTGGCAATGATAAATATGGCATGGATATTAAGTTTATTGAAGACATTATTGGTGTTCAAAAAATCACCAGTGTCCCCAATCAACCAGACCACTTAAAGGGGGTCATCAATCTTAGGGGGATTATCATTCCTGTGATTGATATCAGGGTCCGCCTTAATAAGGAGTTAAGGGCCTATGATGATAGGACTTGTATCATTGTTGTTAATATGGAAGATGCTTCTGTAGGAATTGTAGTGGATACAGTCTTGGAAGTCGTGAGCATAGAGGATAAGAATATTGCTAATCCGCCTTCTTACGACCAAGAGGGGGACAACCAATATATGAAGGGAATTGGAAAGTTCAAGGATGATGTGATCATTATTGTTGACTGTTATGCATTGATCTCAGAAAGTTAGGGGAATATGAAATTATCAAATGCGAATGTATCCAACATTTTAGATCGCGGTAAGGACGGGGTTCTTATTGTTGATCAGCATAAGAAGATAACCTATGTGAATGATAGTGCTAGAAAGATCATCAACACACAAGATACCCTAATCGGTAAGGACTTACATGAGGTCTTTAGGGTTTGTAACTATTTTACTGGAGAGTCTTACAATTATGTAATCGATGAGGTTTTTTCCAGTCTTAAGTCTACTGGACTTAGGGCAGAGAGTGCCTTGATTGACTACGCTGGGAATAAGATATTTATTTCTACCAGTATTTCTCCAATTGTAGAAGAGACCCTAACTGGAGTGGTTATCTTTTTTAAGGACATAACACAAATTAAGCATACAGAGCAGGAGTTATCAAAGTTTCGTAAGGCTTTTGAGAAGAGTATAGAATCCATGTTGATTACAAATGACCAGTGGATGATCGAATACTGCAATGAAAAATCAAAAAAGCGAATCAAGGCCTGTGACCTTAGACCCAATCAAGATTTTTGGCAGGTGAATGGTTATAAGCTGTCTTGGCATGAAAAAGAAAATATCTTTAAGAGCTTAGATGAGCATAACTTTTGGGTAGGAGAGGTTCTCGGTTCGGGCTTTGATGAGAAGTGGTATCGAGTATCTATAGTTGCCCTCAGAGATGTTATGAATAAGGTGATCAACTATGTTATATCTGAAGTAGATATTACCTTCGAAAATGAATCCAAGCGTCTCTTAATCAACGAGAGAAAAAACTTAAGTGCAATAATTGAAGGGGCTCCGGTGGGCATGATGACTGTGACCAAGGAGTATGGGGTTCTGCAGATCAATGAGGAATGTCGACAGGTTCTAGATGTACCCCTTAACCGACCTCAGAATATACTGACAATGATGAAGACCTATTCTAACCTCTTTGTTGTGGAGCAACTGATCAAAAAGGTCTTGAAAACCGGTGTTGCCATTCGAAACTATGAGTGTGTGGTTTACAAGGATTCACAAACTCGTCAGAAGAAGCGGTGGATAAAGGCTAGTGCCGTTCCTATAGTAATATCAGAAAAGCAGTGCGTTCTCCTGTCTTTTGAAGATGAGACCCTAAAGAAGGAAATGGCAAAAACGATTGTGAGGAATGAGCGCCAGTTACGATTGGTGACAGACCATATGCATGACATCATCCTTCAGGTAAATGTCAAGGGGGCTGTAGACTACTACAGTACTTCCATTATTACCATGCTATCTTCAACAGAAGAGAGGGTTGCTGAGAAATCAGTTTATGACTTTATTAATCCAGAAGATCATGAGATCCTTAACCGGATGTTTAAGAAGTGTAGGGATTCTAGAGTGAATCAAAAGTTTGAAGTTCGATTTGTTGATGATGACCAGGCAGACATCTGGGTTGAAATCCTAATGAAGTATATAGAGAATGAGGATTTTGATATTGCCTTCCTGCTTTATGGACGTGATGTCACCCAAAGAAGAATTGCTGAAGAAGAAATTGTTAAGTCTAGAGAATTGGCCATAGCAGCCAACAATGCCAAGTCTGAATTTTTGGCCAATATGAGTCATGAAATCAGAACTCCCCTGAACGGGATTATTGGTATGGCTAATATAGCCCTAATGAATGCAACAGACAACAAGCAAAAGGACAATGTTGGCATGATCAAGCACAGTGCTGAAAACCTTTTGAAAATCATCAACAGTGTTTTGGACTTTTCTAAGATAGAAGCAGGTAAACTGACCATCGAAAACAATACCTTCCATATTCATAGTGAATTGAAACGCTTTGTTAAACCCTTTAAGGTCCAGGCCATGCAGAAGGATATTGAGTTCCATGCAACCATAGATGAAACCATATCTGAAAGCTTAAATGGGGACATGATCCGAATCAACCAAGTTTTAACCAACCTCATTGGCAATGCTATTAAGTTTACTGAATTTGGATCAGTTAATCTAGATGTCACCTGCAAGCGGACCACAGAGACCCACCAATGGCTTGAATTTACCGTCAAGGATACTGGGGTAGGGATTAAGGAAAAAGACAAGCATAAAATATTCAAAAGCTTTTCCCAGGCTGATGGGTCTGTGACCCGGAAGTTTGGTGGAACTGGCCTTGGTTTGAATATCACTAAGAAGTTAGTTGAGTTGATGAATGGTCATGTAAGTTTTGAGTCTGAATATGGCAAGGGCTCAACCTTTGTTTGTGAAGTTCCCTTTGCTAAGAGTGGCCGAACCCGTATTGCTAGGGAAAAAGACCATATTATTGAAGAAGACTCTAAGGGCCTTGGCTTCAATATATTGGTTGTAGAAGATGACAGGGTCAACCAAAAGTTAGCCCAACGACTTTTAAAACGCAAGGGCTACGGGATCACCATGGTTGAAAATGGCAAGGAAGCTGTCGACATCTATGAGGATGACCGATTCGACCTCATCCTGATGGATATTCAGATGCCTGTTATGAATGGCTTAAAGGCAACTGAGAAAATTAGGGACAAGGCCAAGGTAAATATCCCGATCATTGCTTTAACAGCCTATGCGATTAAGGGAGACCGGGAGAAGTTTCTCAAGCAGGGGATGGATGATTATATCTCCAAGCCCATTGACATAGATGAGTTCTATAAAATACTTGAAAAACACTTGGTCAAAAAGAATAAGGATGACTATGCCATCCAGAAGATACTCAATAAGATCAAGGTATCATCAGATGAAAAGAAAACACCTGAAGTTAGCTTGATTCAAGAGAATGTAGACAATTTGAATATGCAATTAAAGTATATCGCTTCTTCTTTGAGAAAGGAAGATTATGAGCAGTTAGAGGAAAGGTGTTATGCCTTTAAAAACTATGTGACTTCCTTGAAAATGATGTCCTTAAGGAAGATGGTTTTTGACCTGGAGTTGAATATAAGAAAAGAAAAAGAGGACTTAATTATATCCAGTTATGAGAAAATTATTGGATTCATTAACAATCACTTGGACAAGCCCTTGAAAGGAGTAGAAATCAATGAGAATACTAATAGCAGAAGATGATTATGTCAGCCGAAAGTTTTTATATAAGTTTTTATCAACTTTTGGAGAATGTGATGTGACTGTCGATGGGATGGAGGCAGTAGAGGTTTTCCTTTCTGCCCTAGAGAGTGAATCTTATTACGACTTGGTGTGCTTGGATATAATGATGCCTGAAGTGGATGGTATCAAGGCCTTAAAAACAATTCGACTTCTAGAAGAAGAGAGACAACTGCCCAAGGATAAACGGTGCAAGGTCATTATGACAACAGCTTTAAATGATCCAGAGGGTATTTTTAAGACCTATGAGTTAGGGTCTGAGGCTTATGCTGTCAAGCCTATTGATACAGTCAAGTTAGTAGAGGTTATGACCAAGTTAGGTTTGATTGAAGAGTAGACAAATACAGTGATTTCTGATAACATTAACACTTGTAGGTAGTTAATAAATTTAAGGAGCGTATAAATGGATAACAAAGTTTTAGCCCTAGTTGGGGACAAAGAAATTCGTCAATCTGATTTTGACATGCTTTTACAACAAATTGGTCCACAAAGAGCCATGCAATTCCAATCACCAGAAGGCCAAAAGCAATTATTAGATGAGTTAATTCACCAAGAATTATTCTTAATCGATGGTAAGGCTAACAAGGTAGAGGAAAGTGAAGATTTCCAAAAAGAACTAGAGTTCGTTAAGGAAAACATGATCAAGCAATTCACAATCAGAACTTTATTAGATAAGGTTACAGTTGAAGACAATGAAATTGAAGCCTTCTACTCTGAAAATGGTGCTATGTTCAGAAACGAAGAATCTGTAACAGCTAGCCATATCTTAGTGGATACTGAAGAAGCTGCTAACGATGCTTTAGAAGCTCTTAAGGACAAGTCTTTTGAAGAAGTTGCTCAGGAATTATCTTCATGCCCATCTTCTCAAAATGGTGGTGACCTAGGAAACTTCACAAGAGGTAAAATGGTACCTGAGTTTGAAACTGCTGCTTTCAACTTAAACCTTGATGAAGTAAGTGCACCTGTACAAACTCAATTTGGTTTCCACATTATTAAGGTAACTGAAAAGAATGAAGCTTCACAAAAGTCTTTAGAAGATGCTATGGAAGAAATCAGAAATACAGTTCTTCTTCAAAAGCAACAAAAGACTTACCTAGACAAGGTTGAAGAAATCAAGCAAAACGTAACAATCGAAATTAAAGAATAATCCATAAAAGACCTGCACATAGTGCGGGTCTTTTTTAGGGATGCAAGGGAAGTACAAAATGAAAAGACCTGCACATAAGTGCGGGTCTTGTTTTTAACGCATGTAATGGATGATCTTTTCGGCCAGTACTTCTTTGTTATACTTCTTTACAATATAACCCTTGGCACCAGATAGGAAGGCTCTTTCAATATCTTCTGTACTCTCACTTCCTGAATAGATGACAACATTGACAGGCGGATTTAATTTCATTGCTCGAATGGTTTCACAGAGCTCAAATCCATCCATGCCGGGCATATCAATATCTGTTAGAATTAAGTTAGGCTTTAGGTCAACAAGCTTCTTCAAGGCTGTTTGACCATCGTATACGTCGATAACATCTATGTTATAGGGCTTAAGGGTGTCTTTTATGATGATGTGCATAAATTTGTTATCAGATACATAGAGTATCAGGCGTTTTCCCAGGTTCATCCTATTTCCTTTCTCTAGTTAATCCTCCTATACCCAAAGATTGACAGTATAATCGAATGTGATAAAAATATTAAAAAAAGTAATTTCGTGTTCAGAAAAGGGTTCTTCTATAGTATAATATGTAAATGAATGCGTGAAAAGACCTCTTTTCCGCAGATAGAAGTTAGAGGAGATTATATTATGAAGTATTTAAAAATACCTGTTGCCTTATTTTTGGCTGTTATTTTTAGTTTTATCACTCGTTATTATTTATCAGATCTAAATGAGCTTTATGTTGGAGAGTTTACTGCTTTTCCACATTTCTTCCCTGATGTAGAATCATCTTACAAGTGGAGTCTGCTCTTTATATTCCTGGTTTATTTCTTAATTTTCATATACCTAGTGACCAAGAAGTACTTTAATTTTGTTATTTCTTTGACTGGGGTTTTCTTGGGAATTAGAGCCTATAAAGAAGTGTGCGAGACCTTCTTACCAGTAGATATGGTTTTCGTACCAGCCCTTTTAACCCTGGGTAAGACCATTATGTTATTTATGGCAATTGGTATCCTGGTACAATGGGTAGTAGATGGCGGTTTGGCTGCTATAAGACTGGTAAATAGAAACAATTAATGGAGGAAAAAATGGATAAAAGAATCGAATCCTTTGTAGTTGGTGAAGAAATTCAAGGATTTTTTATCATCAAGGCGATTAATGTTAAGACGTCAAGCAACCATAAAAAATACCTGGACTTAACTTTCGCTGATAAGACTGGAGAAGTAAATGGTAAGTTATGGGATGCGAATGACACGACTGTCAGCACCTATAAAACGGGTAACTTGGTTAAGGTGAGGGGAACGGTAACCTCATGGCAAAACCATATGCAGTTAAAGATTGCTCGTATACGGTTAGCTAATGATGATGATCAAATACAAATTACAGACTATGTACCTGCAGCTCCCTTTGATCCAGTAGAGATGTATGACGAAATTAAGGCCACTGTGGATGCATTTACTAATGAACAGCTAAAAAAGTTGGTTGGAGCAGTCCTAGAGACTTACAGGGAACCCCTTTTAACAGCTCCTGCTGCAAAGTCTAACCACCATGCCATTCGGTCAGGTCTTTTATACCACATCAAACGCATGATTCAAACAGGTAAGGGGCTGTGTCAGGTTTATAGCCATATCAATCAAGATCTTTTGATTTCAGGTATTATCCTCCATGATATGGAAAAAATTAATGAAATGGTCGCAGATGACCTGGGTATAGTTTCTTCTTATTCAAGAGAGGGGCAGCTTCTTGGCCACATCATTATGGGAATCAAGAAGATTGATGAAATGGCCAAAAAGCTGGACATCGACCAGGAGTTATCTCTCATGCTCCAACACCTTGTTTTGACCCATCATTATGAGGCGGAGTTTGGAAGTCCTAAAAAGCCAATGATTCCTGAGGGGGAACTATTACATTATATAGATGTCATGGATGCAAGAATGTATGATATGACCCTGGCCTTGAAGGATACTCCAGCTGGTGAGTTCACAGATCCAGTTTGGGTATTGGATAAGAGAAGACTTTATAACTTTAGTGGAAACGAGGAGGCATAATTTGCGTACAGTCGTTTGGTATATATATTTTTGGTTGTATCAACTGTTTGCCCTGCCGGCATACTTTATAACCAGTAGACAGATTAAGAAGGGGCAAAACATAGATGGGAAGGTCCATAAAATTGTTGGGTCCTGGGCCCGGTCCCTGATCAGACTGGGGGGAGGTAAGATTAAGGTAGTAGGCGAGGAACATATTCCTAAAACTGGTCCCATTGTTTTTGTAGCCAACCATCAATCTAACTTTGATATTCCCCTGCTCCTTGGTTATATCGACCGTCCGAAAGGCTTTATTGCCAAGGCTGAAACGAAAAAAATTCCTATTGTAGGCGGATGGATGTCCTTTATGAAGTGCGTCTTTATGGATCGATCAAACCCAAGGGCAGCTCTTAAGGCAATTAAAGAAGGTGTTGAGATTGTAAAAAGTGGTCACCCACTTGTTATCTTCCCAGAGGGCACAAGAAGTGCAGATGGGACGGTGGGTGAGTTTAAACCAGGCAGCTTCAAACTTGCCATGAAGGCAGGGGCCTTAATTGTTCCGGTGACTATTGATGGGACATATGACATGATGAAGAAGGGACAAAAGACCATTCATCCGGCTGATGTTACTTTAACCATTTCAAAACCGATCCCAAGTGAAGGCGTTGAATCGACTGAGTCGTTTGCCTTAAGGGAACAAGTTCAAGCAATTATAGCTTCTCACCTATCATAATTTGAATGACAACATAAGTTTAAAAAAAAGCTATCCAGAAGGATAGCTTTTATTTGTTTAAGCAACATTTCTTATATTTTTTTCCAGATCCACAAGGACAGGGCTCGTTTCTACCAACCTTGTTTTCATTTACAACGATAGTTGACTTGTTGTAAGCTTTTTTGATCTCTTTTCTTTCTTCAACAGATAAGATGCCATCCCATTGTGGTAATGTGTGTAACCAGTCAGCTTTTGCCTTGTGCATGTTGAAGTATAACTTCTCCCAGTCGATAGTAGCATCTAACTCAGAGTCTTCATTTAAAGCTTCTAGGTCAATCTCTTCTGTTAAACTTGTGTTGATACCATCTAAGAAACCTGCAAAAGTAGCTAGGTCCATATCAAAGCTAGCTGCTAAATCTGCTACCTTACCCTTTAAGCTTGTGTTCTTAGATTCAAGAATTTGCTCGTAATTACCCTTTTCGTTTAAAAGGTACTTTTCCCAAAAAGCATCGTACTCTGCTTGAGTGAAATCTTGCTCGGCTTGATCAAGCCATTGTTGATAAATTGACATTTCTACACCTCTTTCAAATTTTGCTTGTTAAAGTATATCATAACATACCCGTTATCACAAATTTTATTTAAATAGGAAAACGTTTTTTTAGTCATTTAAGTATTTAAGGTTTGACAATAGGGGTAAAGTATTTATATAATTAGGAGCGGGAACAAAAAGAACTATAGGGACGAAAAAGGTCCCATGAATAATATATCAAGGAGGCTCTCATGGAATTAAGAGGTAAAGTACTGGTTGCACAAGGTGGTGGACCAACAGCTGTAATTAATCAATCAATGGTTGGTGCAGTTTTAGAGGCGAGAAAATTCCCTCAAGTAACAGCCGTATATGGTGCAGTAAACGGTGTAGAAGGCATTATGAATGAGGAGTTTGTTGACTTAACTCGTGAGACGACACATAACCTAGAGCATGTAGCGATGACACCTTCATCAGGATTATTATCAACAAGAATCAAGCCAGATGCTGAGTACTGCAAGGGACTATTTAAGGTGATGCAAGCCCACGATATCAGATACTTCTTCTACATTGGTGGTAACGATTCGTCTGATACCGTAAGAATTGTTAATGAAGAGGCAGACAAGGCCAACTATGAAATGAGAGCCATTCACATTCCTAAGACCATTGATAATGACTTAGTTGAAAATGATCATACACCTGGTTTTGGTTCAGCAGCCCGATTTGTTGCCCAAGCCTTTGCTGGTGTTAACTTAGATAACCGAGCTTTGTCAGGGGTTTACATTGGTATTGTTATGGGCCGTCATGCAGGTTTCTTAACAGCGGCTTCGATTTTAGGTAAGAAGTATCCAGATGATGGTCCACATTTAATTTATTTACCTGAAAGAGCCTTTGATATGGATAAGTTTTTAGCGGACGTTAAGAAGGTATACGCTGAGTTTGGCCGTTGTATTATTGCTGTATCAGAAGGTATTCAAGATGCAGAAGGCACACCAATCATTACTCAGTTAATGAAGGATGTTGAAAAAGATATGCATGGGAATGTTCAGTTATCAGGTACTGGTGCCTTGGGTGACCTACTGGTTAAAGAAGTGAAAGAAAAGTTAGGCATTGGCCGTGTTCGTTCAGATACTTTTGGTTACCTACAAAGATCTTTCTTAGGCTGTGTATCAGATGTTGACCAGCATGAGGCAAGAGAAGTTGGTGAAAAAGCTGCACAATTTGCTATTTGGGATAATGTAGATGGTTCGATTGTAATCAAGCGTACAGGTGATTATTCTGTAGATTATCAACTTGTGCCATTAGAAAGAATTGCTGCTAAGACCAAGCATATGCCAGATGAGTTTATCAACCAAGAAGCAAATGGTGTGACTCAAGCTTTTATCCAGTATGTTAGACCCTTAGTGGGAGACAACCTGCCAGTAGCTCATAGACTAAGAGCACCAAAAGTTGAAAAAATTCTTAATAAGTAGCTTACCGAGTAGCTCGTAATATATTGATGTGAAGCATCTAGTTTAGACTAGGTGCTTTTCTTTATGTCGAGGAAGCCGGCTTTTGTGATATAATAAGTCCAAGAGGAGACGATATTAAATGAAAAAAATAATTGTTGTACTTATTTTTATTGGTTTTGCCTTTGGTGTCTATTATTTTCAGAATGATGCAGGCTATGAAACCTTTAGTTATAGGGATGATTTTAACAGCTTTAATGATGACTTTTGGTATGCTGCCACCTGGGATAGTGATCTATTTGATATAAAGCAGGTGGATGTTAACCGGGGAATTATAAACCTAACCATAGAGGAAGAGGATGCAGGACCCTATCTGGTCTCAAAGCCCATTCTACTAGAACCAGGGGCAACTTTAAGAATTAAAAGACGGGTGCAACTTAAGCCGACCGGTCAAGCCTTTGCAGGGGCCCTTGCTCTCTTAGAGACAGAAGACAAGGGGATTATTCCATCGGTTCTAAACAAGGATGGCAGTCGGATGGGGAATGGGGTTGTCTTAGTAGAGTATGTGACCCAGGTACCTGAGGGAGCCCTTAGACCTGGAAGCAATACCTTTAGGGTGATTCCTAGAACCTGGCATTTTCAAAATGCTTTTGAGATTAAACCGAGTGTTTTTGGTAAATGGTTCAGCAATAACTATGCCCTAGTTTCTCCAAAGTACAACCAGTGGATTGAGGAGGAATTGATTTATGAGACAAAGACCGGCTTAATTACTTATGTTTTGGATGGGGTTTCTTACCAAGTCAAGGGACCCATTATTAAGTCTGATCGAGTTAGACTCTATATGCATGGGTATGGTTTTGGCACCGGCCATCAAATACAGATGGATTGGATAGACATACGTGTAGATTAAAGACAAAGACAGGTTCTGAGAACCTGTCTTTGTTTACATTTTCATAAGTATTTTTTTATCATTACAAAGGCTAGCAGAAAGAGTCTTTGTCATATCCTTGAACTCAATCATAACCCGGTCGCCTTCTAGGTCTACGAGCACACCAACACCGAAGGAGGTGTGGAGGACCTTATCTCCAATTTCAAATCCTTGGAGTTTTACTGGCTTGTCCGTTTTCTTGAAGTGTTCGATGGCTATAGAAGAACTTGAATCAATAAATTCCTTTACAAAGCAAGAGGCCTTGTTGTATTGACCATTCTTAAACTTTGTATGAACCAGGGTTATGCCTGTCTTAGCCCGTGACAGGGCTACATAGTAGAGCCGTCGCTCTTCCTCTAGGGCATGAACATCTCCCTCGTCGAATTGGTCGACAGCCCACTTGGATGGGAAGGTGGTTTCATCAATGTCCGCCAGGTAAACGTAATCAAATTCTAGTCCCTTTGATGCATGCATGGTTAAGAGCTTGAGGGCGTAGGGATTGGTGTTTTTAGATGCCTGGTAGATGATAGACTTAAGGTCTTCTAAGCGGTTCATAAAGTCAGATAGGGATAGACACTCCTTGGCTATCAACTTGAGAATGTCGATATGTTTGGACAAGTGTTGGATACTGGTATTGATCTTTTGAGCCTGTTGGGTCAGATAGGACTTATAGGCCAGGGTATCCTCAATAAATTCCACGGCCAGCTCAGGCTTGAGTTGGGCTAGGTATTCAAAGTTAGACTTAAGCTTTTTCAGGGTCTTCTGCTTAAAGGCTGGCATTTGAGGTAAGTCTATCATAGTATCAAAAAGATTGATGCCTCGGTTGTGGTCTTTGATCTGGCTCATGTTTTCCTTGGACAAGTAGGCGTTGGTCTTGAAGTAGATTCTTTCAAGGGCCTGGATGTCATTTGGGACCAGGGCCAGTCGCATAAAGGCCAGTATGTCTTGGGTAATCCAGTGGCCAAAGAAGGTATTCTTTATGTCCTTTAAGGAAAAATCAACATCACGCCTGTGTAGCCTGTCCACCAAGGCAACCATAGAAAGGTTGTTTCTATAAAGAACAGCCTGAGAAGCGTCAGTTGCCTTATAAGCATCAATAATATATTCAACCTGTTCAGTTGTGGTATCCACATATACCAGCTTAAGTTGGGCTGGTGTAGGGGAATTGCCCTGGAAGTCTTTCTCATGACGGATAGAATTGCTAGAGATCACATTTTGGCAGAGGTCTACAATTGTATTAGAGGACCTATAGTTGATATTAAGGGCATAGGTTCTTATGCCCGGATAGTGGTCCTTAGCGTGGACAATCATCTCTGGATAAGCCCCTCTAAAACCATAAATGGACTGGTCATCATCAGCCACCATAAAGATGTTCTTATGGCTTTGGCCCAGAAGCTGAATAATCATATGTTGAACCTTGGATGTGTCCTGACATTCATCGACTTGGATGAAGTCAAACTTATCCTGATAATACTTGAGAATATCTGCCTTCTTGCTTAAAAGGGTATAGGCCATGGTCAGCATATCATCAAAGTCCATTAGGAAGCCCTCCTTTTTATAGGCCTCATAGTCTTTGAAGATGGCTTCAAAGTTTTTAATGTTGGATTCATACTTGCCTGGGTCTATCATCATATTTTTTATATAGCCAATATCACTGGCCAAGTCTTCAGCCAAGTCTTCGGTTAAAAAGGCATGGTTATGTTTAGAATAAATCTCCCTTAAAAGCTTCTGCTTGCTGATAGGACTTTCCTTAGACTCCAAGAGGTGGTAGGTCCTGTTAATCTTCCTAAAGTAGTTGAGTAAGATACCGTAACAAAACCTGTGAATAGTAGAAAAGGACACCTTGTCTACTTGGTTGGGAAAGAGGCTTTTAAAGCGATGGTTCATATCTAAGGCAGCTGCTTTTGAAAAGGTTAGGGATAAAATTCGATGAGGGGCAACTTGGTGGTGACGAATCAAGTGCATGGTCCTACATATTAAAAGGGTAGTTTTTCCCGAACCAGGTATGGCGAGAACCAAACCAGGTCCCTTAAAATGGTCCACGGCTTTTGCCTGCATGGGGTTTAATTGTATGTTTAAGTTTTCAGAAAAGAATGACATTTTTTCTCCCTTATTTTGCTAATTTAATCTTCAATCGCCCTGATTATATCATATATCTGAGATAATGTGTAAACATTGGAATATAAACAAAGTGTACCTTGTAAAAGACATAAAAAAATTCTAAAATCTATTTACATAAGTTGCTTTATAAGATAGTATGTATTAGTACTTAAAATAGCTATAAGCATGTCTAGAATATGATTCTAGGAAGGTTTTATAAATAAAAGGCTAGGAGGCTCAACAAATGAATTATGAAGTATTAAAAAAAGAAAACAATAAAGTAACTTTAAACATGACTGTAGATGCGGATGGTTTCAAGGCAGCTGTTAAAGATGCTTACATGAGAGAAAGAGGAAAGTTTAATATTCCTGGTTTCAGAAAAGGTAAAGCACCTAAGAGAGTTATTGAAACTCAGTACGGCACAGGTGTATTCTATGAGGAAGCTATCAACATCTTATTAAACCAACACTACCCTAAGGCTATTGAAGAGTTAAAATTAGACGTAGTAGATCGTCCGGATGTTGATATTAAAGAAATCAATGAAGAGACGGGTGTTGTTTTAGAAGCATCTGTTGACGTTAAGCCAGAAGTAACAATTGAAGGTTACAAGGGTATTGAAGTAGAGAAAATTGAAAACTTAGTATCAGATCACGATGTAGAAGAAGAATTAAAGCGTATCCAAGATCAAAATGGTCGTGTGGTAACTTTAGATGAAGGTGAAATCGTTGATGGCGATATCGCTACTATCGACTACAAGGGCTTCTTAGGTGAAGAGCAGTTCGAGGGTGGCACAGCTGAAGGTCACGAATTAACAATCGGTTCTGGTCAATTCATTCCTGGTTTCGAAGACCAATTAGTAGGTGCTAAGATGGGTGATGATGTTGAAGTGAACGTTACATTCCCAGAAGATTACAGAGCTGAGCAATTAGCTGGTCAAGCAGTAGTATTCAAGGTACACGTACATGGTATTTCTAGAAAAGAATTACCAGAGTTAGACGATGAGTTTGCTAAGGATGTTTCTGAATTTGACACATTAGAAGAATACAAGGCTGACATGATGAGAATCATGAAGGAGCAAGCAGAAAACGCAGACAAGGCTGCTACTAGAGATAGAGTAATCGAAGCTGTAACTAAGTTAGTTGAGATTGAAATTCCAGAAGGTATGATCAACACTGAAGTTGAGCACATGTTAAGAGAATTCTCAGGTCAATTACAACAACAAGGCTTACAATTAGAGCAATACTACCAATTAACTCAATCATCAGAAGAAGACTTAAGAAAACAAATGGCTGAAGATGGTTCAATGAGAGTTAAGACAAACCTAGTAATTGAAGCTATCAAGGCACAAGAAGGCATTGAAGCAACTGAAGAAGATTTAAATGCTGAGTTTGAGAAGTATGCTGAAATGCAAAAATCTGACGTTGAAAGCATCAAGAAGATCTTCGAGCAAGATAACTTCGAATACATTAAGAACACAATTTCAATCAGAAAGACAATTGATTTCTTAGTGGATAACGCTACAATTCAATAGAAAAGAAAGAGAGGCTCATATGGCAACTATTCCTTATGTTGTAGAACAAACCAACCGTGGTGAGCGTACTTATGATATTTATTCGCGCTTACTTAAAGATCGTATTATTTTCTTGAGTGATGAAGTGAATGACCACACTGCTAGTGTGATTGTTGCCCAATTATTATTCTTAGAAGCAGATGATCCAGACAAGGATATTCATTTATACATCAACAGTCCAGGGGGGTCAATTACAGCAGGTTTTGCTATCTTTGATACCATGCAATATATCAAACCTGATGTGAATACAATCTGTGTAGGTATGGCGGCAAGTATGGGGGCCTTCTTATTAGCAGCTGGTGCAAAAGGCAAGCGTTTTGCATTACCAAATTCAGAAGTGATGATCCACCAGCCTCTTGGAGGAACACGTGGACAAGCAACTGACATTATGATTCATGCTGAACGTATTGTTAAAATGAAAGAAAAGTTAAATAAGATATTAAGCGAGCGTACTGGACAAAGTTTCGAAGTGATTTCAAAGGACACAGAGAGAGATAATTTCCTATCTGCTGAAGAAGCATTAGAGTATGGCTTAGTTGATAAGGTTATAACTTCAAGATAGAGGTGAGTATATGTCAAAGTATGACGACAAGAAACACTTGAGATGCTCATTCTGTGGGAAATCTCAAGATCAAGTTAAAAGACTTATAGCTGGACCCAATGTGTATATCTGCGATGAGTGTATCGAACTTTGTCAGGAAATTATATCAGAAGAAGTAGGAGAGGTGTTTGACTTTGATGTGGACAACCTGCCTAAGCCTAATGAAATTAATGAGACATTAAACGATTACGTTATTGGACAGGACAAGGCTAAAAAATCTTTAGCTGTTGCCGTTTACAATCACTATAAGAGAATTAATCATATCACTGATGATGATATTGAGTTACAGAAGTCTAATATCTTACTGATGGGACCAACAGGTTCAGGTAAGACACTTCTGGCTCAAACCCTAGCTAAAATTTTAAATGTACCATTTGCAATCGCGGATGCTACCTCTTTAACAGAAGCAGGTTATGTTGGTGAAGATGTTGAAAATATTCTTTTGAAGTTGATTCAAGCAGCAGATTATGATGTGGAGGCTGCTCAAAGAGGGATCATCTACATCGATGAAATCGATAAGATAACAAGAAAATCAGAAAACCCATCAATTACTCGAGATGTAAGTGGTGAAGGTGTGCAACAGGCTCTTTTAAAGATGATTGAAGGAACCATTGCCAACGTACCACCACAAGGTGGAAGAAAACACCCCCATCAAGAGTTTATCCAATTGGATACGACCAATGTTTTATTCATCTGTGGTGGTGCCTTTGATGGTATCGACAAGATCATAGAGAAGAGAACGGGCCAAAAGTCATTGGGCTTTGGGGCTGAAATTAGGTCTAAACAAGACCAAGAGATGGGTGTTTTATTAGAAAAATTAGAAACTCAAGACTTACTAAAATTTGGTTTGATTCCTGAGTTTGTGGGTAGACTACCAGTAGTGGTTTCTCTACATGAGTTAACAGAAGAGGTTCTAGTTAGAATCCTAAGCGAACCTAAAAATGCTTTGGTTAAGCAATACAAGAAACTTTTTGAGTTAGATCAAGTGGAGCTAGAGATGACTGATGAAGCGCTTTCAGAAATCGCTAAGTTGGCCATCGAAAGGAAGACAGGTGCCCGTGGTCTAAGAAGTATTATAGAGAAGGTTATGATGGACATCATGTATGATATTCCATCGAGAGATGATGTTAAGAAGTGTATTATCACTAAGGAGTGCATCACTGAACAGAAGTATCCAACTCTATTATTAGACCAAAACAAGAATGAAAATGAAAATGCATCTTAAAAAGTAAGGATTGATTACTTATAATTTGCGTCAAAGTGATTATTTGAAAACGAGTCCTAGGGCTCGTTTTTAAAGCAAAAAGGAAGTGACAAGCATATGGTAGAAGAAATTAAAAAAATAGAAATGCCAGTAATTCCCCTAAGGGGAATGACAATTTTTCCATACATGGTCATTCATTTTGATGTAGGTCGTGACAAGTCTGTTAAGGCCTTAGAAGAGTCTATGTTGAAAAATCAGAAAATTTTCTTAACGACTCAAAAGAAAATGGAAACAAATGATCCTACCGTGGATGAAATTCATGAAATTGGTACCATTTGTAAAGTTAAGCAAATGCTTAAATTACCAGGGGATACCATTCGTGTGTTGGTTGAAGGTTTAAGTCGAGCTAAAATCAGCGAGGTTATTCAAGAGGTACCCTATCTCAAGGTAGTGGTTGAAGCTTATTCTGATAAGGACCATGAGATGGACCAGGCTTGCGAGGCTTTAAAACGGTCTGTTTTAGAAACATTCGAACAGTATGTAGAACTGAATACAAAGATTACACCAGACATCTTATTGACGGTGAGAAGCATTGATAATTGTGGTCGTTTGGCTGATATGATTGCTTCCAATATCCCCCTTAAGATGGACCAGAAGCAGACGCTTTTAGAAGCGATTGCGCCATCACTTCGTCTTGAAGTCTTATACAAATATATGCTGAATGAAATCGAAATTATTCAAGTTGAAAAGAAAATCAATGAGAAGGTTAAGAGTCAGATCAGCAAAATGCAAAAAGAGTATTACTTGAAAGAGCAAATTAAGGCTATCCGTGAGGAACTGGGTGAAGAGCATTCTAAGGATGAGGAAATCGATGAGATGTATGCCCGCCTTAAGAAGCTGAAGATATCAAAGAAAGTTCGAGAAAAAATTGAAGGAGAGATCAAGCGGTTAGACATGCTTGCTCCTAACTCAGCTGAATCGAATGTGATCAGAACTTATGTGAATAGTTTACTTGACCTGCCTTGGAACAAACATACCAAGGATGCTTTGAATCTGACAAGATCTAGAGAAATCTTAGATGAAGACCATTATGGTTTGAAGGAAGTCAAGCAACGTGTGTTAGAATACTTGGCAGTCAAGCAGTTGACCAAGTCCATGAAGGGACCAATTATTTGTTTGGTTGGACCTCCTGGGGTTGGTAAGACTTCTATTGCAAAGTCAATTGCAAGGTCTTTAAACCGTAAGTTCATCCGCATGTCTCTTGGTGGTGTTAGGGATGAGGCTGAAATCAGGGGTCATCGCCGAACCTATATCGGAGCGATTCCTGGTCGTATTATGAATGCTATTAAGGAAGTGGGCTACAAGAATCCAGTACTCCTCTTTGATGAAATAGACAAGCTGAGTTCAGACTTCAGGGGAGATCCTGCATCGGCCCTATTAGAAGTTTTAGATCCGGAGCAAAACAAGGAATTTACAGACCACTACTTAGAAGTGCCATTTGATCTTTCTAAGGTTATGTTTGTTACGACAGCTAATAGTTTGTCAACCATTCCGAGACCCCTTCTTGACCGTATGGAAGTTATCCAGGTGACTGGTTATACTGAAAGGGAAAAACTTGAGATTGCCAAGCGTTATCTGGTAGACAAGCAAAGAAAGTCTCATGGATTGGAAGACGACCAGTTTAATGTACCAGATGACATGATTCGAAAAATCATCACTTCTTATACGAGAGAGTCTGGTGTTAGAGAGCTGGAAAGAAAGATTGCCAAGCTAATGAGAAAACTTGCTGTAGAAGTTGTGGAGCATAAGGAGTCCTTCATCGACGTGGATGAGGAAAAACTGATTAAGTTCTTAGATCCACCTATCTATAGCTTTGATGAAATAGAAGAGAAGAGCCAAGTTGGTGTTGTTATGGGCCTTGCTTGGACAGCTGTAGGGGGCACAACCCTTAACATAGAGGTCGCTAAGTTAAAAGGTAAGGGTAACCTGGCCCTAACAGGTCAATTGGGTGATGTTATGAAGGAATCAGCCAAGGCAGGTATGTCATATATCCGATCAATTGCAGACAAGTATGGTTTAGAAGATGACTTCCATACAAAATTGGATGTTCATATACACATTCCTGAAGGGGCTACACCAAAAGATGGTCCATCTGCAGGTATTACTATGGCAACAGCTGTTATATCAGCACTCACAGATATTCCTGTTAGAAATGATGTGGCTATGACTGGTGAAATAACCCTAAGGGGTAGAGTTCTGCCAATCGGTGGCCTGAAAGAAAAAACATTGGCAGCAGAGAGAGCTGGTATCAAGAAGGTCTTATTCCCATTTGAGAATAAGAAGGACTTGAAGGATATTCCTGAGTCGGTACTTGAAAATGTTGAGATGGTGCCTGTAAAGACTATGGAAGAAGTCTTAAAGCATGCCCTAGTGAAAGAGGATACTCATGAAAATTAAGAAGAGTGAATTTGTAACCAGTGCGGTTAAAATAGACCAATATCCTGAAAGTGACTTGCCTGAAATTGCAATGGTTGGTCGGTCTAATGTTGGGAAATCATCCCTCATTAATATGTTGATTAACCGAAAAAACCTAGCAAGAACAAGTTCAACTCCTGGCAAGACCCAACTGATTAATTTCTTTGATATCGATAAGAAGTTCACCCTAGTAGACTTGCCGGGTTATGGCTATGCCCGTGTTTCTAAAGAGCAAAAGAAGACCTGGGGAGTGATTATTGAAACGTATTTAAAGAACAGAAAGAATCTTCTTGAAGTGATTCAATTGGTAGACCTAAGACATAAGCCTACCCAGGAAGACATTGAAATGTATCAGTGGATCAAGTCTTTTGGCTTTAATGGTATTGTAGTAGCGACCAAACATGATAAGATTAAAAAGAGTCAGTTGCAAAAACACATTAAGGTCATTCGAGAAACACTTAAAATGGATAAGGATGATGTGTTAGTCACTACATCAACTCAAACTCGTAAGGGTAAGTATGATGTATGGGATATATTTAATGAATTATTTGAAGTGAATGGTTATGATGTTCACTTTGAAAGACAAGTTAAAGAGGAGGCATAATGAGCAATCCAGTAATTACAATTAAAATGGTTTCAGGTGCAGTGATTAAGGCTGAATTATACCCTGAAGTAGCTCCCAATACAGTTAATAACTTTTTAAGCCTGGCAGGATCAGGATACTATGATGGTTTGGTTTTCCATAGAGTCATCAAGGGCTTCATGCTTCAAGGTGGTTGCCCAGAAGGTTCAGGTATGGGTGGCCCTGGTTATGGTATTAAGGGTGAGTTCAAAAACAATGGTTTTGAAAACAACCTAAAGCACACACCAGGTGTTTTATCAATGGCAAGATCTCAAATGCCTAACTCAGCTGGTTCTCAGTTCTTTATCATGCACAAGACTTCACCACACTTAGATGGTTCTTATGCTGCATTTGGTCAGGTGACTGAGGGTATGGAAGTTGTGAATGAAATTGCTGAGACAGCAACGGATGCTTACGACCGTCCAATTGCTGAGCAAAGAATCGAATCGATTACAGTAGACACGTTTGGCGTTGAATACCCAGCTCCAGAAAAATGTTAATATGATCAATCCCCAATTTTCATTGAGAATTGGGGATTTTTGTTTAAAGAAAAACCCACCAGGGCTGGTGGGCTTGTTAGTCTTATTTTCCTGAACCGAAAACGTGAATCATCTTATGAGCAACGATTCTCTTGATTTCGTCTCTAGCAGGTCCTAAGAACTTTCTTGGGTCGAAGTTCTTTGGATTGTCGTTGAAGGCCTTTCTGATTTGACCAGTGAAGGCAATTCTTAAGTCTGTATCTACGTTGATCTTACATACACCTAAACGGTTGGCTTCTCTTAACATGTCATCTGGAACACCCTTAGCACCCTTAAGCTCACCACCATTGTCATTACATAGGGCTACTGCTTCAGGATATACTGAAGATGCACCATGAAGTACAAGTGGGAAGTTAGGAAGTAAGTCCATGATTTCCTGTAAAATACCGTACTCTAATTTTGGTTCGCCTGTGAACTTGTTTGCACCGTGGCTAGTACCGATAGCGATTGCTAATGAGTCAACACCCGTTCTTTCTACAAATTCCTTAGCTTGTTGTGGATCTGTATAGCTTGAATCTTCTTGAGATACATTGATATCATCCTCAACACCTGCAAGACGGCCAAGCTCAGCTTCAACTACAACACCACGTGCATGAGCGTACTCAACAACTTCTTTAGTTACACGGATATTTTCTTCAAAATCGTGGTGAGAACCATCAATCATAACTGATGTGAATCCTAAGTCAACAGCAGTCTTACATTGTTCGAAATCAGCACCATGGTCTAAATGAAGGGCAATGTTACAGCCTGATTCTTCTACAGCTGCTTCTACTAATTTCTTTAGGTAAACTGGTCTAGCATACTTTAATGCACCAGCAGAAACCTGAACGATAACATCTGAACCAGTTTCTTTTGCAGCATCAACAATACCTTGGATTATTTCCATGTTGTTGATATTGAAAGCACCAATTGCATAACCACCTGCATAAGCTTTTTGGAACATTTCTTTTGTTGTTACTAATGGCATAGTTAACCTCCTAAATAAATATTTAAATGCCTTGTCAGCATATCTACCGTATTCATACCTCAATATTAGGTGACTAAACTAAATCTGTTCAGAAACGCTAAAATCCTGTATAATGGTTCTGTCGAACCATACTTATGATACCATAAAAACAATAAATTGAGGAGTCGTCTAAGAGAATAATCTCAGGAAAACGATTGCTTCTTAACATATGAATGGATTGGAGATACCATGAAATTACCAGAAAGTTTTATTCAACTGATGAAGGACCAATTAAAGGAAGAATGGCCTGACTTCTTGGCAACCTATGACCAGAGTCCAGTCAAGGGCATCCGGGTCAATACTCTTAAGATTTCTGTTGAGGATTTTAAGGCCATCTGTCCCTTCAAAATAAGTCCTGTTCCATGGACTAGGAATGGCTTTTACCTTGAAGAAGATGTACAAGCAGCCAAGCACCCCTTTTATTTTGCAGGTCTATATTACATTCAAGAGCCATCAGCCATGCTACCGGCTGAAGTCTTAGATCCTCAACCTGGCCAGGTTGTATTGGACTTGTGCGCTGCCCCGGGAGGGAAAACCATGCAACTGGCTGATATGATGGAAGACCAGGGCTTGATTATTGCCAATGATTTAAACAATCACCGGTTAAAGGCCCTATTGAGAAATGCTGAATTGATGGGTCTTAAGAACCTGGTTGTCCTCAATGACCACCAGAAAAATATAGGTCCAGGTTTAAGTAAAACCATTGACCGTCTTCTTATAGATGCGCCATGTTCAGGTGAGGGTATGTTTAAGAAACACGACGAGGCAACGTCTGCCTATGCCGCTTACGATATTTCTGCCTGTAGAGACATGCAGGAGGCCATCTTAGATGAAATCATTCCTGTTCTTAAGACTGAGGGCAAGATGGTTTATTCAACCTGTACCTTCAATCCTTATGAAAATGAGCAAATGATGACCTACGTCCAGGAAAAGCATGCCCTGAGCCTTGTGGAAATCCCTAGTCAGTATGGTTTCCAGGATGGTCTAGATATGCCAGAGGTGGTTAGGCTTTATCCCCACCATGTACGAGGAGAGGGGCATTTTGTTGCAGCGGCAGACTACCAGGGGATAGGGGGACTTGATCCCGAGAAACGGGCTGAGACTAATCCGCCAGAGGCCTTGAAAGACTTTATGGATACTTATATGAATAAGCCCCTTAAGGGGCACTTTAAGGTGAAGAACAACCATATATTTTTATTGCCAGACCTTAGCCTACCCATGAAGGGGATTAAGGTGGTCAAAGAAGGATGGTATATAGGCAAGTTAAATAGAGACCGGTTTGAGCCAAGTTTGGCCTTTGCTCTAGGGCTCAAGGCTGATGACTTTAAGCAAGTCATATCTTTTTCAAGTGATTCAGAGGAAGTGGTCCGCTACTTGAAATGTGAGACTGTCTTCTGTGATGGCAACAAGGGTTATAACTTAGTATGTGTAGAAGGCTATCCTCTTGGATGGGCAAAATGGCATAATAAGAAACTTAAGAATCTATATCCACCAGCCTGGAGGTTATCGTGAGACTGGACAAGTATTTGGCAAGCATGGGCCTAGGTACAAGAAGTGAAATCAAGAAGCTGATCAACCAAAAGAGGGTCCAGGTGAATGGAGAAACCATAAGAAAGAGTGATTATAAGGTCCAGGAGGGCAAGGATCACATCCAGCTTGATGGTCAGTCTGTTCATTATCAGGCCCATATATACATCATGATGAATAAACCCCAGGGCGTCATTACTGCCAATAAGGATGACAGACACAAGACTGTCATGGACCTGGTCGGCCAAGCCTATGGTAGTCGAGAGATTCATGCTGTGGGCCGTTTGGATAAGGACACGGAGGGCTTGCTGATTCTGACCAATGATGGGGACTTCAACCACTCGATTATGTCGCCCAAAAGGCATGTGAAGAAAACTTATTATGTAGAGGTGGATGGTCCTGTGGATCAAAACCATATTCAAGCATTTGCCAATCAACTGCCAATAGATAAGGGGGATATTTGCCAGGCCAGTGACCTAGAAATTATCGAGGCAGGTGACCAGGGCTCAAGGGTCTACTTGACCATTCAAGAGGGTAAGTACCACCAGGTCAAGCGCATGTTTATGGCTTTTAAGCTCCGTGTGACCTTCTTAAAACGAGTGGCTATCGGTGGACTTGCATTAGATCCTGATCTGGGTCTAGGAGACCACCGTCTATTGACTCAAGAGGAAGTAGACCTCATTAAAGGATAATTAACCAGCCGAGGCTGGTTTTTTCATAAAAAAATCCCAAGTTAACCAACAGTTCCTTTTTTCATGGTACTTATATAATGAGTACTCAATATAAAGGTGGTAAAGAATGCAGACAAAGAATGAACAAAGAGATCAAGTAATCAAGGATTATTCAAGAAGGATCTATGGCTTCGCCTATGGCAAGTTGAAACATACGGTAGATGCAGAGGATTTAGCATCTGATATCTTATTAAACTTGTGCAAGAAGTCTTGGGAGACGCTGGAAATTGATCATATGGATGCTTATATCTACCGGATCTGCCAGTATACCTGGTCCAAGTATTTGAGACGCCATAAGAAAAAATGGCTGGAGTTAGAGAATAGTGGCCTGGATGCTCTAGCATGTGATCAAGATATGAGCCATGATTTAATCCAAGACGAGGTCTATCAGGACCTTAGACAGGAGGTCATGCTACTCTCAGCAACCAAGAGAAAGGTGTTAATTGGTTACTATTATGATCAGAAGGATAGTAAGACCCTAGGAAGAGACTTAGGGATTTCTCCATCGACTGTTCGTTGGCATTTACTTCAAGGAAAAAAGGAGCTAAAGATGAGAATGGAAACAGAAAGAAAATCATTACACAGACCTGTACAGATGTGGTTGGGCTACTATGGCTATTGCGAGAATGACACGTATAAGCTTTTAATGCAAGACCCTCTTTTGCAGAATGTGGCTTATATATGCCAGGAGGCGCCCTTAAGTGTGGAAGATATCTCTAGGCAACTAGGCGTGGCTGCCTATTATTTTGAGCATAAGTTGGAGCAAATGGTGGACTTGGCTTATATGATTCAAAAAAAGGGACGCTACCAGACTAACTTCTTCATACAGGATGCCAAGTATTATGACCAACGATTCAGATTTTTAAGAGACCATATAGGGCCCCTTAGTGACCAAGTATATAAGGGGTTAGAAGAAAAATTGCAGGCTATTAGGGCCCTTGATTTCCATGGGGCCCACTTAGATCAGGAAGAACTTATCTGGCACCTCCTTCCTAATATGGTCTCGGTCATGGACGGATATGTTGAAGGGGTTTTATGGCCGTGCTTGGACTTGAATTCTAATGCACCTATGAGGGCTGATGGGACGGAACACTGGCTTTGTGGTGGCCTAATAGACCCTGAGGGACTAGAGCTCTTAAGGGAAAAGGAAGCTGACTTCTACGATTACTGCCTGTATTCAGGGGGAAGTGGTGACCGAAAGCAACAGATATCTGGACTAGTCAGTCATCAAGTAGATAGTAACCTTCTGGGGCAGAGACCGAGCCTAACAGAAGAGGACATGCATCTAATTCTACACTTGCTTGATAGGGGGAGTGTAACAGAGGATAGCTACCAGCAGGAGCGTCTGGGAGGTCTGATTGAGAAGGGTATAATTGATCCTCAAACCCATTTATTAAAGATTCCTTACCTTACACGGGACCAAAAGAAGAATCTAGATGGCTTGATGATCGATATCTGTCAGGGGCTTGAAGGGCTTATCTCGACCTACGAAGCCTACGGAAAATCTATGGCCAAGGTCTTGCCGGGACATTTAAGTGGAGAGGAGAAGGACCATTACAAGCGTGAATTTGCCCCCACTTACGCTCTGATGTATGACTTCTTAAGCAAGGGGCGTCTAAGGTCAATTAGTCCAGATAACCAAGCTAGATTTGGTCGTTTAATCTGGCAGGGATAAAGAGAACACCTGGAGTATGAGCTCCAGGTTTTTTTGTAAAAAAAATAAAGTCGAGAGTCGACTTTATCTTCCACTTAATTTAAATATAATTTCTTCAATGGTCATATCTGTTCTTAACTTATGGTTACCAGCCCTAAGTTGATTTCCCAAATCTAGTTCGCCAAGTTTCTCGATGAAATCATTGGCATCTTCAATGAGCCCTTCCTCTTCCAGAAGTTTTGCTATCTTGTAGCCTGTACTGCCTGAAGGAATATTGAATAGAACATCTCTTACTTCGACAGGAGTCTCTGTTTCATCTGGGGTTTCTGTTTCGTCTGGGGTCTCTGTTTCATCAGGAATGTCTGTCTCAGGCGTTGTAATAGGCACCTCTGGATCTGTTGTTGTTATATCCAGAAAATCTAATGATTGGGTATCACTTGCTGCCTTATCTGAAAACCAGGTGTTCACCATGGTAGAATCTAACTTTAAAGCGACTACAAAAAAGATGAGTGCAATAATAAGTAGTGAGAAAAATAAGTCACTGATGTCGTATAGAAAATCTTTAATTCGTTCCATTACAAAACCCTCCTCCATGAACAATCATACCATAAGTTTAGCTTTTATTCATTATATTTCTTCCTTAGTAATATCTTTTTAACATGATGGTGAAAGTTGTTTTTTTACAGTATAATAGAAGGAGAATGGAGGCAATTATTTGAGTGAAATTAAACAGTTGGGCCAGGCTGATCACCAAGAAGTGAAGACGTATCTCTATCAGCAGTTCTGGCCGTGTATTGACATAATAAAGGTATTTGAGAAAACAGGCCTCAGACAAGACTTCATCAATAAGGATGCTGGTGTGTATTACGGCTATTATTATGAAGGGAACTTAGAGGGCTTAGTGGTCTTTACCAACAATAAAAAGATGATGGTCCACTACCGACATCCGTCTATACTGAAGAAAGTAGATGTCCTCAAGGCTATAAAGAAGCACAAACCAGAGTATGCGACTGGACCGGTTGATCAATTAAAAAGCATCTGGAAAATGTTTGAAAGGACCTTAAAAAGGTATAATTATAAAGAGACCTATTATATGTTGTATGAGGACCAGGACCTGAAAACTATAACAAGTGATCTTTGTATTCGTCCGGCAATTTTAGAGGATGCCAAATATCATATGAACTTCTTTTTAAATGTTGAGCGCCAGTTTGACAGAAAACATATGACCATTAACCAGATAAAAGATAGGATTAATGATCGACTGGGAAGTCGAGAATACCTATTAATCCAAGATGGCGACTACTTGGTTGGTCAAGGATTTGTAGAGGAAAAGATCCACGCTTTTTGGCAAATTGGTGGTGTTTATACTTCCCCTAAGTATAGGGGGCAAGGCCTAGGTAGACTCTTGGTCAGTGAATTGATACAAACGATTCAAAACCAAGGGTGTGTGCCTGTATTGGCAGTTTTAAAGGATAACCTGCCAGCCTATAACCTGTATAAGTCCATGGGCTTTGTGGCCGTGATGGACTTTGGGATATTAGAACTAGAATTTTAAATGGAGCGATTATGAAACGAATTGAAATAACAGAAAATGAAATGGAACAAAGATTGGACCGTTTCTTATGTAAGTACTTAAACAATACAAGTAAAACCAACATATATAAGCTTATTAGAAAAAAGAGAATCAAGGTGAATGGTAAAAAGGCTGATGAAAAATACTTCCTCCAATATGGGGACCAAGTTGATATCATGTTACATCCCAATGCTATTGAGGAAATGATTAAGGCTGAAAAAGTATATTCGGCTACGGATGTTAACTTAGATATCGTATATGAAGATGATGATATTTTGATTGTTAATAAGCCTGCAGGTCTTTTGACCCACCCAGACCAGAAGGAGTATAAGAATACACTGGCGACAGCTGTTCAGCTTTACTTAATGGACTTATGCACCCGTACCTTTAAGCCTGCTTCTATTCAGCGACTGGACAAGAACACCAGTGGTCTGGTCTTATTTGGTAAAACCTACGAAGCTCTAAAAGAGTACAATGAGTTAATGCGTCAGCGGAAAATTGGTAAGTACTATCTGACTCTTGTTACAGGTCAGCCCAAACCAAGTGGTGAGATAAAGGGTTATATGACCAAGGATGACGAAAAAAACAAGATTAAGGTCTTCTCAAAAGAAGTGAAAGACTCAAAGTTTGTCCACACCAAGTATAGGGTCTTAAAATCCAATAAGAAGTTCAGCCTTTTAGAGGTGGAACTCCTAACTGGCAGAAGTCATCAAATACGGGGGTCCCTAGCTTATATAGGTCACCCAATTATTGGAGACCTTAAGTATGGTGACAAGAACCAACTTGGCTACAAGTACCAGTTGCTTCATGCCTATAAAATTGTGATTGATGATCGGACCTATGAGAAGACAAGTGATGAGATACAAGCCTTCGTCGATAAACACCTAATATAATAAAGGAGGGCCATTGAAAAACTATAAGACCATTCGAGCCCTAGTTGACCGCTATGATTATGGCGGAGCTCTTGATTTGTTACATGAACTAAACTTTCAAGATACAGATGTAGCTGTTGTTATAAATTCCTGTCGATATGCTGTTAATTTTGACTTTAAAACAGCTAGACTTTTATTGTCTAAAATGTCAGAAGAAAGACAGGCAGACCTGGAAGTGAAGGAAATGCTGAAAAATCTTGAGCAGTTAATTGATGGTCACCCCGATGCCATGTTTTCTGAGTTGATGGAAAACATTAAGTTCCAAATTGTCAATGAGGAATACATAGACTTTTTAGGTAGGGTTTATCGGTTTAAAGAGGCAATACTTAAATACTTGTTTGTCAAGAATCATATTGGTCGGTCTAGATTTTCCCTGATTACTGTCCACATGGAGAAGAGGGAGATTCTTAAGAAACTCAGAAAGAAACACAAAATATTTAATTCAAATCTGATGTATGGTATTTCTACCTATATTCATAGGTATGTGAAAAATGATTATCAACTGACAGAAGTAGAGAAGATATTAAACTCTGACCGAATGAAGGGTTTGATTGAACTTAGAAATGATTCTATTGTGGGACATGGATTTAAGGGGGTATCCCTTGAAGATATTCATAGATACTATGGTAACCCCTACCATGTTTTAGATGAGTTTTCTGATTGTTTAAAGAAGCTAGAAGTGAATTTAACGCGTTACAAGTATAGTGATATAAACAAGTATATCTATAGTTTGATAGATGACTTGTAGAAAGGCGGTTATGATGAAGATTAAATTATATGAAGACCAAGTAGAGTTAAACCAAGGGACGAGCTTAGAAGATTTGGCCAAGTCTGTTCAAAAGGAAGATGCCCCTCTTATTGTAGCTGCCATGGTTAACAATGATTTGAAAGAGCTTTTCCACGAAATTAATGAAGGTGATTATATTGAATGGGTAAGCCTTAAGGATTCTGATGGTATAAGAATTTATCAAAGAACATTGATTTTCTTGTTCATAAAGGCGACAATGGAGTTGCACAGAGACCTTCACGTGAATGTGAGACATTCCCTGAGTAAGGGGGTCTTTTGCGACTTTGATTATCATAGAACCCTGTCTGAAGATGATATTCAACGCATCAAGGACAGCATGGATAAAATGATTGAAAACAAGGAAACCATTGTGAAAGAGTCGGTTTCTTTGGACGAAGCCAAGAGAATATTTGAGGACCTTAACTTCCACTCAAAGGCAAAACTGCTTAAGTACAGGGACCATGACTACATCAACATATATTCTTGTGGTTGGTTAAAGAACTACTTTTATGGTTATATGATGCCTGATATGGGTTATATCAAGGATTATGACATCATGGCCTATGACAATGGTATTATTTTAAGACATCCAACTGCCTTTTCACCGATGGCAGTACCTGCTTTTGAGGAACACAAGCAGTTGGCTAAGATATTTAAGGAGTCTGAGGAGTGGGGAGAAATTATCCACGTTAATAAGGTTCATGGTCTCAACGAGAAAATTGAGGCAGGGGACTACAAGGAACTGATGATTCTAGGCGAAGCCTTACACGAAAAGAAGGTTGCATCTATAGCGGATGCTATCAGCACTAAGAACAAAAAAATTATTTTAATTGCTGGTCCTTCCTCATCTGGTAAGACTACCTTTGCTAATCGATTAAGGATTCAACTCATGGTGAATGGCCTTAAGCCCATTACCCTGTCTACTGATAATTACTTTGTCAACCGGGTGGATACTCCCCGAGATGAACATGGTGAGTTGGACTTTGAAACCATTGATTCTGTTGATGTGAAACAGTTTAACAAGGACCTCTCAGCCCTTCTAAGGGGAGAAAGAGTGGAACTGCCGGTCTATAACTTTGTAAAGGGTGAAAGAGAGTATAATGGAGACTTTTTACAGGTTCACGAAAAACAACCGATTATTATTGAGGGTATCCATGGCTTGAATGAGAAGTTGACATCTGAGATAGATGGCTCCTATAAGTTTAAGATTTATATCAGTGCCTTGACTCAGCTTAACATTGATGACCACAACCGTATCCCAACAACGGATTCCCGTTTGATTAGAAGGATTGTTAGAGATAGTAAATTTAGGGGGCATGATGCCTTGAAGACTCTACAAATGTGGGCTTCTGTGAGAAGAGGAGAAGAAAAAAATATCTTCCCCTTCCAAGAAGAAGCGGACATGATGTTTAACTCAGCTCTTAGTTTTGAGCTGGCGGTCTTAAAGAAGCATGCAGAGCCCTTACTGGAAGCTGTGCCAGAAGATTGCAAAGAATATAAAGAGGCAAAGCGTCTGCTCAAGTTTTTAAGTTATTTTGAGTCTATTGAGGAAGATGACCTGGTACCGGTAACATCAATATTAAAAGAATTTATAGGTGGATCTTATTTCACAGAGTAGGGGTTTAAATGGGGCTATATAGAAAAATATATGATAGACTTGTATATTCAGAATATGGTAGTATCTTGGGTACTACCATATTGTTGAGTATAATTTTTGCCATAGCTTTTATTGGTGAAGGTGAATTCTCCTTTTGGGTTAGAGACTGGGGCTTGATTGGCCTGCCCTTTATATTTGAATTTGGTAGTTTGGTATTGATTTTCCTGATCGTTAATATTTGTAGACGGGCTATTTCAACCACCAATCGGGTTCGAACGGTTATCTACGCTATATCCTTCACGGTGGCTGCTGGACTCCACTTTATAGTCTTTAGTAATACCCATTGGTTTTCGACTGATTTAGACTATAGTAGCCTGACTATGTTGACTGCCCTTGGAGAACTTGTGATTGCCTTTGGTCTTATGTTGGGGGCACTAGTCCCTATGGATGCTCAGGTCAAGGGATTTAAGAACCTGGTAATGAAGATTATTATTGGAATCAGTTGGGCCCTAGCAGCTTTTGTTATGCTCAGGATAAACTCAGGGGCAGACTTCTATAAGATTCTCTCATTTAAGATGGGACTCTATACGACCTTTGAGTACCTGGCTGCTATTATGTTGATTGTTGCCTTTGCTCTCCATTACAGGACTTACTCCATCAAAAAGAATCGCTACCTACTCTTGTTTATGAATGGGATAGCAATTTTAATCATGGCCCAGATCATCCGATTGGCATACGTGGACTATACCTACCTCTTCCATTTCCTTTATAGTGCTTACTTGTTTATCGGTCTTGCTTATATTTATAATGCTATATTCGGATATAATATTGTAAACCCCATTCAATCCTTGGTGAGCGAGGAAAAGCAGATCAAGTTATACGCTGAAAACTTAGAGGTAATTGTCGATCGACGAACAAAGGAAATGCAGAACAACAACATTCGGTTGATTCAGGAGATTGAATATGCCAAGAGTATTCAACAGTCCTTGCTGCCGGCCAGAAAGGTTAATTTTAATAAGGTAACCTTTGTATCAGAATACTTCCCTTGTGAACGATTGTCAGGTGATTTCTTTGATATCTATCGGTTGGATGAAGAGAATATTGGTATGTATGTCTTGGACGTATCAGGTCATGGGGTCTCAGCAGCCTTGATGACCATGTTCTGTAATAACTACATCAAGTCATCTGAAAAGTTGATTATGAAGTATCGGGGCTTGAAGCCCCACAGAAACTTAAAACATTTCTATGATGAGTTCAATAAAATGAAGTTTCCTGATGAAATGTATATGGTTATGTTCTTTGCATCCTATAATGTTGAAAGTCAACTCCTGACCTATGCATCTGGTGGTATTAATTGTTATCCTATAGTGATGAAAAAGGACGGGACCATGATTTATTTGGACCAAAGTAAGGGGTTCCCGATTTGTAAGATGTCTTCTTTTTTTACACCAACCTATACCAGTGAAACCATTCAACTGGACAAGGGGGATCGGGTCATATTTTATACAGATGGCCTTATAGACAATGTTAAAAATAAAACAATCTCTGAAGAGGATTTGGAGCAGGTTCTATTTGACTATCGGAACCGGTCCTTAAAGAGTTTAAATGAAAAATTAAAGACTTATATTGATACAGCACCAGGTGAAAGTGAGGACGACATTACTTACTTCATCATGGAGGTTTAAAAGTAAAGATTTTTTAAAGGCAGGTGTGTTGCTAAACGCCTGCCTTTATAGTACAATTGACTTGAATTTGTAAGCCTATATTCTATAGGATATTTAAGTTTTTTTAATCGCGAAAGGAGTATGCAATGAGCAATATTCACGAGTTACAATATTTAAAAGATAATATACAAGGTTTAAAAGATGATGGTGTATACAGAAAGCTACCTGTTTTAGAAGGTGAAAATGGGGCTGAAATCATCTTAAATGGTAAAAAAGTTATCAATCTTTCGTCAAATAATTATCTAGGATTTGCAAATCATCCTAAATTAAAGCAAGCTGCAATTGATGCTATTGAAAAATATGGTGTTGGTGCTGGTGCTGTAAGAACAATTGTTGGTAACATGGATCTTCATGAAAACCTAGAAGTCTTACTGGCTGAGTTTAAAAGAGAAGAAGCAGCTATGGTCTTCCAATCTGGTTTCAATTGTAATGCTGGTGTTATCCAGGCGATTACTGGCAAGGGTGATTTAATCATCTCAGATGAGTTAAACCATGCAAGTATCATTGATGGGGTTAAATTATCAAAGGCTGATAAGGCTATTTTCAAGCACAGTGATATGGCTGACTTAAGAAGAGTCTTAGAAGAAAGAAGAAAAGACTACAATAATGTATTAATCATCACAGATGGTGTATTCAGTATGGATGGTGATTTAGCTAAACTACCTGAAATCGTAGAGTTGGCTGAAGAATTTGATGCCTTAACTTATGTAGATGATGCTCATGGTTCTGGTGTATTAGGTGAGAGTGGTAGAGGGACTGTTGACCACTTTGGCTTACACGGAAGAGTAGACTTCTGTATCGGTACCCTATCAAAAGGAATTGGTGTTATCGGTGGTTACTGTGCTGGTAAGCAAGTTATGAAGGAATGGTTAAGCCATAGGGGTCGTCCAATCTTATTCTCGACAGCTTTACCTCCTGCAGCAGTTGCTCCAATTACTGAAGCCATTAAAATGTTAATGAGTACAACTGAGTTCACTGATAGATTATGGTCAAATGCTAAGTTCTTCAAGGAGAAGTTAGGTAAGTTAGGTTTCAATACAGGTGAAAGTGAGACACCAATCACACCTGTTATTATCGGTGATGAAGCCCAATCGATGGAATTCTCTAAGCGTCTTTTAGAAAAGGGTGTTTATGTATCAGCTATTGTATTCCCAACAGTTCCAAAGGGAACAGGCCGTGTTCGTTGTATGGTGACTGCTGGTCATACAGAAGAGCAACTTTCTAGAGCTGTTGATGTGTTCGAAGAAGTTGGTAGAGAAATGGGTATCTTAAAATAGTAAATTATACAAAAAAAGCCAATTCCCTAGGGGATTGGCTTTTTTAATTGCCATATTTAAGTTATAATTAATGCAATAATATGATACAAACCAAAATCATAGGGTATAAAGGAAGTATCATATCAAATAAGGTAACAAGGAGGATTATATGGAATCGAATAAAGAAGGCATTTTACTAGAGAGTGGGACCAATGAAGTTGAAATATTGAGGTTCAAAGTGGCAGGAGAGTTGTATGCCATTAATGTTGTAAAGGTAAGTGAGCTCTTACACATTGATAATATAGCCAAGGTACCAAATGCTCACATAGCGGTTCCTGGTGTCTCTTTGATCCGTGGTGAAGTCATCACAATTATTGACATGCTTCAGGTGCTTGAGGGTAAAAAGAATCCGAATGTAGAGAAGGCAATGACCCTTGTTTGTGAGTTTAACCAACTCAAGGTAGCATTTGCTATAGAAGAAGTACTGGGTATTACGAGAATCAACTGGTCTGACATTCAGAAGCCTAACGAGATAACCAATACATCATTGGTAATCGGTAATATTAATCATAATAATGAGATTGTTATGTTATTAGACTTTGAAAAGATTGTAATGGATATTAGTCCTGAATCTGGAATTACCATGGATAGGGTCAATGAAGTTGAGTTTAAAGACCGGTCTAAGTATCGTCTCGTTTTGGCTGATGATTCACCGATGATTAGGGAGGTTTTACAACAAACCCTATCCCTAGCAGGGTTTGAGCAGATGAAGTTCTTCAATGATGGCAAGGCGGCACATGACTACTTATTCTCTGTAGCTGAAGAAAAGGGTAAAAACTTCCATGATGTTGTAGACCTTTTGATTACAGATATAGAAATGCCCCAAATGGATGGTCATACTCTAACACGTCGAGTGAAGGAAGATAAGATTCTACAAGACCTTCCAGTTGTAATTTTCTCTTCTTTAATCACACCAGAGTTGAAGCATAAGGGACTCTCAGTAGGAGCAGACGGTCAAATGTCTAAGCCGGAGATAGATAAACTAGTAGAAGTTGTAGATAGTCTGTTAGAAAGATAAATGATAAAAGATCTTACTTGTGTAAGATCTTTTTTTATACAGAGGGTGGACTGACAGCCCAGATGACTTCAGCATCTTCCTTATAGGGATTGTACCACCTGTGGAGCATATTGGATGGGATTTTAACGCTGTCCCCTTGGCTTAAGTGGATTTCCCGTTCTTCGAGATAAAGGATCAATTGACCCTTGCTGACATATGCAACTTCTTCTCCAATGTGCTTGAAGTTTTCCTTAGAAGTGTGACTCTCTGGTGTCAGGGTCATGAGGGCGAGCTCTACATCTCCCTTTAGGTCAGGGGATAAGAGTTCATAGGTGATTAACTCCTTGCCCTCTGATGGCAGGATGATGCGCTTTCTGTCCTGAGGCTTAACGACCAGTCTGTCCTGTTGGTCCTCTTCAATGAAAAAGGTGAAGAGGGGAACATTGAGAGCCTGGGCTATTGCTTTAAGGGTGTTAATCGAGGGGTTGGCCAGGCCACGTTCTAACTGACTCAACATAGAGGACGTTACACTGGCCTGGTCTGCCAGGTCTTTTATGGTTAAATTTTGCTTCTTTCTTATATCTGATATGGTTTTTCCGATGTTGATATCATCCATGGTATATCCTTTCTCATAGTTACTGGTCTTATTATAACATGGATAAATGGGAGACTCTACTTCTAAAAGAATTTCCCCCCTAGGATTTGTCATTGATTTATGATATTCTGAAACAGAAGAAAAAATAAGGAGGCAATATGAATACATTTTTTACTGAAAATAGAAAAAGATTATTAGACAAAATGAATATTGGGGATGTGGCGATCTTCTTCTCGGGTGAGGCCCCTCAATCAACAGCTGATAGTAAGTACGAATTCAGACCAGATAAAAACTTTTACTATCTGACTGGAACGACTCAGGAATTATCTGTTTTACTTTTAAGTAAGTTAGAGGGTAGAACAGAGAGTATCTTATTCATTGAAGAACCTAATTATGACATCGAGAAGTGGGTTGGTCGTAAGATGACTAAGGCGCAAGCGACTGAGATATCAGGTATAGATAACATTCAGTATCTACCAGCCTTTGAATCAGGTCTTAACCGAATGATCTACTCGACCAAGTATGACCGTGTCTTCTTGGATCTTGCTCGCATGGCCTTTGAAGGTGAAAGAACTGCAGGTATGCTCTTTACCGATAAGATTAAGAAGAACTACCCAGACCTAGAAGTGAAGAATGTTCATAAGTTTATGTGTGAACTTCGTATGTATAAGACTGATTTCGAGATATCTGAAATGAGAAAGGCAATTGCCTTAACTCAGGCTGGACTTGAAGCAGTTATGAAGGGCCTAAAACCAGGGGATTATGAGTATGTTCCTATGGCTGAGTTTGCTTATTCTATCATGAAAAATGGAGCGGATGGCAATGCCTTTTCAACCATCGCTGCTGCTGGCGAAAATGCAGTGATCTTACACTACGTTGAGAGCAACCAACTCATGAATGACGGCGACCTTATCCTTATGGACCTTGGGGCTCAATATAAGCAATACGCTTCAGATATCTCTAGAACCTATCCTGTTAATGGTAAGTTTACTGAAAGACAAAAGACCCTTTATAACATTGTTTTAAAGGCTCATACAGAAGTAATTGCCATGATGAAGCCTGGTGTTCCTTTTGCTGACTTAAACAAGAAGTCTTCTGAAGTTTTAGCAGCTGGCCTGATGGAAATTGGTTTAATTAAGGATGCTAGTGAGCTTTCTAAGTACTACTACCATGGCGTTAGTCACTTCCTAGGCCTTGATGTTCACGATATTGGTTTTAGAGATGCTGTCTTAGAGCCTGGCATGGTATTTACAGTGGAACCAGGCCTTTATGTGGCTGAAGAAAAGATTGGTATCCGTATTGAAGATGATATTCTTATTACAGAAACCGGTCATGAGAACCTATCAAAAGATATTATTAGAACAGTTGATGATATTGAAGCTTTTATGGCTTAATCAAATAAAGAACTTGCCTACTTGGCAAGTTCTTTTAATTTAGACCTGAAGTCATCGTATTTGGTTTTAGATAAAAGTCCAGTGACATCTGAAGCCTTAAAAGTGATCTCGTATGAGGTCCTAGAGAAGGGCTCGATGCTTTTCACTTTTGATAGGTTTACAGCATATGATCGGCCACTTTTGTAGATGAGGTTGCTGTCTAACATGTCAACAAAGTCATTGAATGTTTGGTCAACCTCAAAGGATTCCGTATCCGTGAAGACCATGGACTTGCGTTTGGAAGCTTCAATGCAAATGATCTCTGACACCCTGAGGTGACGGAAGGTTTTTTGTGATTTAACTTCATAAACTGTTTCACATATATTGAGCTTATTTTTTATTCTTTCTAGGGTTTGGCCTAGACGTTGGGCATTATAGGGCTTGACAAGGAAGTCGCTGGCATAGACTTCGAAGGCTGATTGAACATACTCGGCATGGGCTGTTACATAAACAATTTCCAGGTAAGGCAGTTTCTCTCTTAAGATTTTACCCAGCTCAATACCTGATAATCTGGGCATATCAATATCCATAATAACCAGGTCGGGCGCTTGCTCTAGTGTGACTTCTAAGAAGTCCTCACTGTCTAGAGTAGAATAAACCAGGTCCACGTACTCAAAGGATTTGAGGTGGTTTTTTAAGGTTTCCAATATGTTTTTGTTGTCATCTACAATAATTGTTTTTAGTTTCATGTGTTTGTCCTATAAGTATGTGCTGGCGTGATACAACAAGCCTGTTGTAATAAGTAATAGTATGATAAAGTAGGCCAGTACTGAGGGGACAAAGTAAACCTTGCCAACTGCTTGTGGCTTCTTACTAAGAGAGGTCTCGCCCTCTAGAATATTGTCAACATCCTGGTCTAGATTGCTACCCTCGTGAAGGGCAGAGGCTGTGTCAGACCCGGTGGTCTTATCGAACGTGTCCATGGTGAACTTGTCTTCTTTTCCTGTTTCTTTCATATGGACCCCTTTATCATACGTGTCATCCATCCCTATTATAGCACATGGGAGAGAGACCTGGCTAATATTTTCAAAATCTTGTGACTTGAATCAAATCATCAAAAAAGTCTTTACTTTTACTGGTCATTACTCTATACTAGCAGTGAAAAGCATAACATGAACTAGGGGGGCCCCGTGCTGAGAAGGATTTATCCTGACCCTTATGACCTGATTTAGTTAATACTAACGTAGGGAAGTTTGAAGTCGTTGATCAACTCACCTATTTTAGGTGAGTTTTTTTGTTTTCCCAAGAGGAAGGATCATCAATTTTAAATTCACTAGGCTGTTAAGGCCTATCCTTTTACGACGATTATGGAAAAAGGAGGAAAAAATGAAAATAAACGGAAAAGATTATAACCATGACTCTTTGAGTTTGATGGATTTCCTGAAGGACCACCAATTGGATCCAAAACATGTTGTGGTTGAAATCAATCAAGAAATTCTTAACAAGGCAGCTTTTGATCACCATGTGATTCAGAAGGATGATGTTGTGGAAATTGTAAGCTTTGTAGGAGGTGGTTAGATGAAGGTATGGGAAATTGGAGGCAAGAAGTTAGACTCTAGGCTCTTAACAGGTACAGGGAAGTTCTCAGATCCCCGCCTCATTAAAGACGTTATTGAGTCTAGTGGATCACAGGTCATGACCATGGCCTTGAGACGAGTGGATTTTAGCCAAAAGCAAAAGAATATTATAGAGTATATCCCCAAACACGTGACCCTTTTGCCCAATACATCGGGCGCTAGAAATGCCCAAGAAGCAGTAAGGATTGCTCGTCTGGCAAGAGAGATGGGATGTGGTGATTGGATTAAGATAGAGGTTATATCAGACCAAAAGTATCTTCTTCCTGATAATCAAGAAACGATTAAGGCAACAGAAATATTGGCCAAAGAAGGCTTTCATGTGTTTCCGTATATGAATCCAGACCTATACGCTGCTAGAGCCTTAGTAGATGCTGGTGCGGCAGCGGTTATGCCCCTAGGAGCTCCTATTGGTACCAATAGGGGGATCCAGACAAAAGAGATGATTCGAATACTGATTGATCAAATTGATCATCCTATTATTGTGGATGCGGGACTTGGCAAGCCTTCCCATGCGGCTGAAGCTATGGAGATGGGGGCGGCCGCGGTCTTGGTTAATACAGCTATTGCCAGTGCTCAAGATCCAGCCTTAATGGGAGAGGCCTTCAAGCATGCAACCCTGGCTGGACGAATGGCCTACCTATCCAAGTGTGGGGCAACCAAGGAATATGCCTCTGCATCTTCACCCCTGACAGGATTCTTGGGTGATCTCAATGGATAGGTTATTGAGTCAAGACCATATGAGACCAGAGGACTTTAGGGTCCTGTTAAAGAAGGAGAATAGAGTCCACCTAGAAGCCATGGCTCAGAGGGTCCACCAGGAGCATTTGAACCACTTTGGCCGGTGTATATTACTTTATACCCCCCTTTATATATCCAATTATTGTGTGAATCAATGTGTTTACTGCGGCTACAATGCTAAGAATAAAATTCATAGGCATAAGTTGAGTGAAGAGGCCATTGAAAAGGAAGCGCAAGCTATTGCAGCGACAGGATTAAAGCACATCTTGCTCTTGACAGGTGAAAGTGAAAAACATACACCTCTGTCATACTTGAAGACAGCGGTGACCATACTAAAAAAATATTTTGAAAGCATTACCATAGAGGTTTATCCTATGTCAGAGGCTGACTATAAAGCCTTGATTGACCTAGGTGTAGACGGTTTGACCCTCTACCAGGAGACCTATGATAGGGACCAGTATGCTAACCTCCACCCCTTTGGTCCTAAACGAGACTATCAGTTTAGAATCGATAGTGTGGAAAATGCATGTAAGGCAGGGATTTATCATGTTAGCATGGGGGTGTTATTAGGGCTTAGCGATTATGAAGAGGATGTCTATCAACTGGGGATGCATATCCACCATTTAAGCAAAAAGTATCCAGGGACCAGTTTCTCTGTTTCTATTCCCCGCTTGCGCCCCTTCCATGGGCAGACCTTTAAGTCTTATGACATTAGAGAGGATGACCTTGTTCATATCATGCTGGCTCTTAAGCTCTTTTTACCTCATGTGGGGATTAATGTATCTACAAGAGAGAGCCAATCCTTTAGGGATCAAGTTCTTCCTCTTGGTGTTTCTAAGTTATCAGCAGGTGTTCAAACAACTGTCGGTGGTCATAGCGACCAAGCGGCAGGAGATGCTCAGTTTGATATTGCAGACCCAAGGAGTGTGGATGAAATTCTAGACATGTTGTCCTCAAAGGGCTATCAAGGAATCGTAAAGGATTGGGTGAGACTATGAAAAACTTATATCAGTTAGTCGATGCCAATGTGAACCGGGTGAGTGAGGGCATGCGGGTTTTAGAAGACCTGTGCCGTTACCAGCCGCAGGGAAAGCAATATGCCAAGATCCTAAGGGAGCTTAGACACGAGCTGAGAAAGACCTTTGATGACCAGGTTTTAATCCAGGCAAGAAATACCAGGAGTGACCATGGTATCACCAACACTCGGGAGGATGGCTTAGACAAAAAAACATCCTTAGAGGCCCTGTTTTTGGCTAACTTCAAGCGGGTTCAAGAGGGGCTTCGATCAATAGAAGAGGTCAGCAAGGTAATCCTTGACCAGGCAACCAGTAAAAAGATAGAAAGTATGCGGTATAGGGTCTATGACCTGGAGAAAAATCTTGCTCGCCCTAAAATGGAGACTTCCTTTGTTTATTTGATTTTAAATGAAGGTCTGTCAGGTGGTAAGACCAACTATCAGGTCTGCCAGGAGGCTCTAGAAGCGGGTGTTCGGATTATTCAGTACCGGGAGAAGGACAAGGACAAGGGAGACCAAGAAAGAGAATGTGTGGACCTCTTAAAACTAATTAAGTCCTATGGGGGTCAACTTATTATCAATGACCACATAGATATTGCCCTTGCTATTGGGGCTCATGGTGTTCATTTGGGCCAAGAGGATATGTCCATAGCAGCTGCCAAACGGATTGGGCCTAATTTATTGGTGGGACGGTCTACCCATACCATTGACCAAGCCAGACAGGCTCAAGCTGAGGGAGCAGACTATATTGGGGTAGGACCTATTTTTAAGACTACCACAAAACTAAATGTGGAGGCCTCAGAGGGTATGGCCTTCTTAGACCAGGTGGCCCGGGAAATTGAGATTCCCTATGTAGCCATAGGGGGAATAAAAACCCAGGATGTTCAAGCCATCTGTAAAAAGGGTGCAAAGGCAGCAATGATATCTGAAATTGTTGCCTCAGAGGATATAGGAAGTAAGATTCATGAGATTTTAAAGGAGATTAATCATGGCTAATTATACAACGCAAATGGATGCCGCTAGAAGGGGTATTATTACAGATCAAATGAAGGTTGTTGCAGCAAAAGAGGGCCTCTCTGTGGACTTATTAATGGAGAGAATAGCCAAGGGGCAAGTGGTTATTCCAGCTAACAAGTTCCATAAGAACCTTGATCCACAAGGGGTTGGCAAGGGATTAAAGACAAAAATTAATGTCAACCTTGGCATATCAAAAGACTGTCCTGATATTGAGCCTGAGATGGATAAGGTGCGTATGGCCCTTGAAATGAAGGCTGAAGCGATTATGGACTTGAGTTCTTTTGGTAAGACAGAGGAGTTTAGAAAGGCTCTTGTAGAGACGTCAACAGCAATGATTGGGACTGTTCCTGTTTATGATGCACTCGGTTTTTATGACAAGGAATTAAAGGACATTCAGGCCAATGAATTCTTGGATGTGGTTAGAAAACATGGTCAAGATGGGGTAGACTTTGTAACCATTCATGCTGGTATTAACCAAGACACTGCAGCTGTGTTTGAAAGAAATAAGCGTATGAACCACATTGTATCAAGGGGTGGCTCTTTAATGTATGCATGGATGAAGTTGAACAAGGCTGAAAATCCATTCTTCGAGTACTATGACGAGTTATTAGATATTTGTGCAGAATATGACATCACTTTAAGTTTGGGAGACGCCTGTCGTCCAGGATCCATTCATGATGCAACAGATGCCTCACAGATTAAAGAGTTGATGGTCCTTGGTGAGTTGACCCTTAGAGCCTGGGAAAAAAATGTTCAGGTTATTATTGAGGGACCAGGTCATATGGCTCTAAATGAAATTAAGGCCAATATGCTTCTAGAGAAGAAGTTGTGTCATGGCGCTCCTTTCTATGTATTAGGACCCATTGTAACAGATGTAGCACCAGGTTATGACCACATCACTTCGGCCATTGGTGCCAGTGTGGCAGCTTCACATGGGGCAGACTTCTTATGTTATGTAACACCTGCTGAGCACTTAAGATTACCTAATATGGAAGATATGAAGGAAGGGATCATAGCGTCTAAAATTGCTGCTCATGTAGGAGATATTTGCAAGGACCTGCCAGGGGCAAGAGAGTGGGATAATGAAATGTCTACAGCGAGACAGGCCCTGGACTGGAACAAAATGTTCGAATTAGCGATTGATCCTGTTAAGGCTAGACGTTATAGAGAAGAGTCTAAGCCAGAGCATGAAGATACTTGCACCATGTGTGGAAAAATGTGTTCTATGAGAAACATGAATAGAATTATGGACGGTAAAGATTTAAATATCCTTAGAGATGAGTCGTGATTTTCTTTATAACCCATGGTAAAAACCTCACCCAGGGCCAGCTCTTGCTTAAGGTCAGAGCTGCTGCCATGGAAGGGGTGGACTATATCTTATTGAGAGAAAACCACCTGTCCCATCAAGCTTATCTTAGCCTGGCTCAAAGTGTCCAGCAAATGCTAAGTCAGTCTAAGACACAACTGGTTGTTTGTCACCGACCAAAAGTGGCCGACCTACTAGGGGTTAAGCTTCATAGTCGTTTTCAGGAACGTTTGGGAGATAGTTTTTCGGTTTCGACCCATAGCGTTGAAGAGATGCTTCAAGTGAAAGAGGACCAGTTTTGCTTTTATGGTAATGTATTTGAGACGGACTGCAAGAAGGGGTTAGCTGGTCGAGGACCAGAGGCCTTAGGTTACCATAAGCAGGCGGTTGCCTTGGGAGGGGTTACTTTAACAACAGCCCCCCTTCTAGTTGAACACACAAAAAATATAGGCCTTATGTCCTCCTGGCAGACCAGTGAGGATATAGGGGCCCTTATTAGACAGTTGAGGCAGCATGGTTTTTAAGTATTAAAAAAGTACACATCTTGGATGTGTACTTTTTGCTTACTCTCTAGTTACGCTTGAGATGACTAACTTTAAAACACCATTAGGTGTATTACAATCAACAATTTCACCAGCATGGTGGCCGAGTAGGGCTTCACCGATAGGTGACTCGTTTGATATTAGGTTGTTCATAGGATCAGACTCAATTTTTGTAACAATTTTAACCTTTTCAATGTCGGTTGATCCATCCATAGTGAATTCAACTGTTGAGTTCAAAGTGATGGTCCCTTCAATTACATTTTCTGTGTCAACAAGTTCGTAGTTATCTAATAAAGCTTTTACCTTAAGAATTTCAGTTTCGTTTAAAGATTGCGCTTCTCTAGCAGCATGGTATTCGGCATTCTCAGATAAGTCACCGAAGGCTCTTGCTTTTTTGATTTCCTCAGCAATATTTGAACGTTTAACGATTAATTCTTCTAATTCGTGTTTGAGCTTTTCTAAAGCTTCTTTTGTTAACAAAATTTTCTTCATATTCTCACTCCCCATCTAACAATAATAAGATTTTACCATAGTTATAAGGCTTATTCTAGATGTTTGAGGAATCTTTTTAATAAATAGCAATATTTCAACGGAATTAGGTGCAAAAAAAAATATTTAGGTTATAATGGTATACGGAAGTACTAATGGCAAGGACTAAAGGGGATCAACTATGACACATCATTATCAGGAAAAGATGAACATGGTTAATATAAGAAACGTTGTCTTCTGGGGATCTATGGACTCATTTTCAAAGGAAATGGAGATCTTAAATCATCAGGGCGATGTGACGCTTTTTTTCGCCCGGTCCCTAAGTGATTTTGAAAGTATTTTACAGACGCATATGGTTCATTTGATCATTTTAGATGTAGCCCATGATATTGATGATGTAAAGTCCTTGATGCGCTTTTTCTACCGGTATGATTACAACCATATCCCCCTTTTGTTGGCTATGGAGGATGAGCTGGTTGACCAGCGATGTAATTATTTTACCCATGGTATTTCTCATTTTTATGTAAAGAACCAAGAAGGCTACTTCATTGATACCCTAAAAAAATTGGACAAGGAATTGACCTACAAGGAATCCTTGAAGACTATGTCAATAGCCGTCTTGGATGATGATCGTTTGCAGCTGAAAATTATGGAAGATATGCTCAGCCGCAACCAAATATATAATGTAGACTTCTATAGCAATCCCAAGGAACTTTTGCAAGTTTCTAAGGAATATGATGTCTACCTGATTGACCTGATCCTTCCAGATATTGATGGTGAAATTGTTATGCTGGAGATGAGGAAAAGATCAGAAAATGCTGTTATTATTGGCATCTCTTCTATAGAAAAGCAGTCAACAATTGCTAGGGTTTTATCGATAGGGGCCAATGACTACATCAACAAGCCGGTTAATGAACAAGTCTTTATGGCTAAGTTGTACTCTAATATCCGGGTCTTGATGCTTTTAAAGGAAAATGAGTTAAAAAAGAAAATATTACAGGAGCTTGCCATTAAGGATGGCCTAACGGGCCTATACAACCACAAGCACCTTCACGAGATGTTAGAAAATGCTGCTAAGCAGGCCAAACGCTACCGAAAACCCTTAACTTTAATCATGATAGACATTGACGACTTTAAGGGTATTAATGACAGTTTTGGTCATCCCTTTGGGGATGTTGTTTTAAGCCATGTGGCCCATGCAGTAGAAGATACTGTAAGAGAAAGCGACATTGTTGGTCGTTATGGTGGTGAGGAGTTTATGATTATCCTACCGGAGACCACTATGGAGGACGCTCTTACACTAGGGGAACGTATTAGACAAGCAGTATCAAAACTTACCTTTGAAAGTGGTGTACAAATTACTGTGAGTGGAGGCATATCCCAACTCATAACCAGCTCTGAAAAAATGATTCAAGATGCTGACCAATTATTGTATAGGTCTAAGCAGCTGGGTAAGAACCGCATGTCTGCTAAAACCCTTACGACAACAGAATATGATGACAGTCAGCAAACATGCTGATGGCATCATTCATCCTTAACTGACACAAGTATCAGTATGACCCATATAGAGTTAGAGGAGTAGGTATGGATAAGTATATTCAAGAATTAGTTGTAGAAAAGAGAAGTGTATCAGAACAGGGGGCCCTTGCGGATTATATACCAGCCTTAAGTAAGGTTCACCCAGACCATCTTGGGATTGGGGTATATGATGAAACCGGTAACTACTTTGAAGCAGGGGATTCAAGGGTGAACTTCACTATTCAGAGTGTATCAAAACCCCTGGTCTTTTTATTGGCCTTAATTGAACATGGAGAAGAAGCAGTCTTCCAAAAGGTAGGCAAGGAGCCTACAGGTGACCCCTTTAACTCAATTATTAGACTAGAAACCTTTGATGAAAGAAAGCCATTGAATCCCTTTATTAATGCAGGGGCTATATCAATTGTTTCTCTGATTAAGGGAATTGATAATATTGAGAAAATCGAAAAGATTTTAAACTTTATTCGTCTTTTGGCTGACAACGAAGATATTCATGTGGATACAAGTGTCTTTTTATCTGAAAAGGTTACTGGAGATCGCAATCGTTCTATGATTTACTTCCTCAAGTCTATAGGCAACATTGATGGCAATGTTGATGAAATTTTAGACCTATATTTCATGCAGTGTGCCATCAAGGCCAACTGTAAGGACTTGGCAAGAATTGGCTTAATCCTAGCCCAGAGGGGGTATGACCCGATTCGTAAGAAGCAGATTATTCCTAAGAGGCCCGTCCAAATCGTGAATGCCCTAATGGCAACTTGCGGTATGTACGATGCATCAGGAGAATTTGCCGTAAAGGTTGGTATTCCAGCTAAAAGTGGTGTTGGAGGTGGGATATTATGTGCCTCACCTGGTAAGTTTGGTATTGGTGTCTACGGACCTGCTCTGGACGAAAAGGGAAACTCTATAGCAGGCGTTGAAATGTTAAGAGACCTGTCTGAGAAGTTTGACCTGAGCATTTACTAGTGAATAACCCGGTTCGAACCATGAACCGGGTTTACCTATAGGTTAGGGTGTATGTGGCATGATATTGCAATTTCTTGACTTATTAACTATAATTAAAGGAAATGAGGGGGAAGCATGGGCAAGAGGCTTTATATCAGTGATTTGGATGGGACCTTGTTGAACAGGCAAGGGGAATTATCAGAATATTCGGTCGCGGCTATAAACTTCTTGTATAAGGCAGGGGTTGATATCAGCTTCGCAACAGCTCGGTCCTACCCATCTGTTAAGAAATTACTGAAGGGACTTGCTTACACCCTACCCATAATCACCTTCAATGGTGGTCATATTGTAGACCCAATTAAGGATACTTATATGGTAACTGAAGCTATAGAATCTGGACTTGCTCAGACCATATATGGGAGGCTACAGGGGAAAACTGGGCTTTTGGTGTCCTGTTTTCAAGGGGGCAAGGATCAGCTGACTTATGATCATGTTACTAATCAAGGTCAGAGAGATTACCTGGCTTATCGGCAGTCTCACATGGGTCTAGAAAGCCACGTGTTTGATGGCTTTGACCACAAGGATATAATGGGCTTTACCTTAATTGATGAAAAAGAGAAACTTCTGGCTATCCAAAAGGACTTGGCTGACCTAGAGGGCATCCATATTGAGTTATGGGCTGATATGTATTTTCAACCCTGGTACTGGTTGTCGATCCATAGCTGTAAGGCAACCAAGGGCCAGGCTCTCTTAACCCTAAGGGGCTTATTGGCTAATGCTTATGACCAAGTGGTTGTTTTTGGCGACCAGATTAACGATTTAGATATGTTTGACCAGGCAGATCTGGCTTTTGCTACTGAAAATGGTCTTGACCGACTCAAGGCAAGAGCAGATGAGGTTATTGGTAACAACCATGAAGATGGCGTTGTTAAGAAGATACTGGAGATGGAAGGGTTTATAAATGTTACTCTATAGTGATGACTATTTATCTATTGAAGCAGAAGACTACAATGTGTTTCTAATTGTTGAACATCCAGGGATTGATATAAGGGCCTTTGGTCAAATTTGTGACCAGGTCCCTCGCTTAAAGTTGACTAAATTTGGGGCTGCTAAATCTGCCCTAGACCTGATTAGTGGACAGCGAACCTTGATTGGACAATTGAAGCCTATTGTGGACTTGGAAGTTTCAAGTGATGGCATGGCAGCTCATATAGTTATTAATCTGTTAGATGTGGATTATAAGACGAATAGCCAGATGGTTTATAATAAAATCCTATTGGCCCTAAAAGACAACGATATTAAGGTGGGGGTACTAGGAGATGTGATAAACAGCCCCCTAGAAGTTGGAAAAAAGATTCTGATTGCCGAGGGGGTTCCACCCCAGCACGGCTTAGATGCTAAAATTACCTATTATGCCTTTGGTGATAAAAAACCCATGATGAAAAATGATGGTAAGGTCAACCACTATGAACTTCAGTTGATAGACAATGTAGAGAAGGGCGAATGGTTGGGAGAAAAGATTCCAGCAACCCTGGGCCAAGAGGGGATGTCTGTCACAGGAGACCCTGTATCTGCTAAGGCAGGTAGGGATTATAAGCTTAAGTATGACTCTAAAACCGTTAGTCATCATCAAGATGACCAAGGGGGAGAAGTTTTAAAGGCAAAGATTCATGGTGCTGTTAAGATGAAGGCTGGAAAAATATGTGTTGATAACCACCTGGTGATAGAGGGAGATGTTGACTACAATACAGGGAATATTGACTTTGATGGTTACGTGACTGTTACGGGTACCGTAAAGGATAAGTTTGAGATACGAGCAACAAATGATATATCCATCAATGGCTTAATGGGTATAGGCGCAACTGGCTTGATTGAATCTTTAAAAGGCAGTGTCCTTTTAAAGGGCGGGGTTAATGGTAAAGGAGAGGCACGTATTTTAGCCCACCGTGACATATACACCAAGTATGCCAATGAGGCTGACCTGGAGGCTGGAGGCAATATTCATGTAGGTCTTTATGCCATGGATTCTCATATGGTTGCTCAGAAGATCATTTTACCTCCAAAAGAAGGTCGGATTATCGGAGGCTTGGCCAAGGCAGAACACCGGATTGAGACGGGGTCTATTGGTAACAAGTATGAGAAACCTACTCAGATATCAGTTGAGGGCTTTGAAAGAGATAGTGTTCTCGAGATGCTCCGCTTCTACAAGGAGAAGCAAGAAGGAGACTTGAAAGTTGCTCATAAGATAAAGAGAGAACTGGAAGTGTTTGAAAACAATCTTAAGAAGTTGGATGACAGGGGCATGACGACTTATGAGTACATGCTAATCAAGTACGATAAACTCCAAATGGAAATCCAAGACTTGGATGCAGAAATTAGGAAATTTGAGGACATTCTTCGGACAAGGGGAGAGGGAGAAGTAGCCATTGGGAATAGTGTATACCCCAAAACGACCCTTGAAATAAAAGAGATGTTTAAAAGGATAAAGGATGAGATGACAGGGTCCTTCTATGTTCAAGATAAGACCCTCCACCATAATACGTAAAGGACATGTCAATGTATAAAGATAATCACTTGGACACAAGTAGTAAATCTCTACTAGAGGCAATCGATTTTTTCTCGCAAAATTTAAGTTTTGAGCAAATCCTGACCTATGGTTACCAGTTCGTTCACCACCTCTTGGGTTTAAAATCTTCAGGCATATTTGTCTTAGAAGAGGACCGCTTTCTTCTAAGAGACAGTATAGAGGCTTCTTTCAATCACAAATCATTTGAAAACAGTCCAATATTAAAAACAGTGGCAACCAAGTTTGGTCGAGGGATGCAAAGGGAGCTGAAAATTTATTTCCCACATGACTTTATAGACCAAGATGAAGTCAGTATAGCCATGCCCATCATTGTGAAGGATCAAACCCTTGCTTATATCATCTGTACCAACCAAGATTTAATTGTAGGAGATACAGACCTTGCTAATTTATTTGAAGGTGTGAATCAACTGCTTAATAACAGTGCTAGTAAAGCGAGAGATTATGAGGTATACAAAGAGGCGAGTAGTGTTTTAGACAGGAAAATTTTTAACCTCTTATTTATTAATCACTCTACCAGGGCCTTGATGAGGGAGATGAATCTAACAAAACTCTACACCCTATGTATTGATGTGATTCGAGAGTTGACAGCCAGTTCTGTGACGGGTTTTGCCCTATACAATCCAAATAGGGCCTGTTTGGAACTCAAGGGCTATAAGGATATACTTGATTTCGATGACTGCTACCATGATTTTACACTCAAGGACTATGTACCTAGACAAACCCTTTACAAGGTGGATGAGGATTGGGACCAGTTGGGGCTAGTCTTCGATAACATAGAGGTCTTCAAGCAGGTTAAGGCAACCTATGTGGTCTTAGTTATCAAAGAAGGGATTCAAGCCCTGGTGACCCTAGGGCCAACCGTTAGTGGTAAAAGTTACTCGGGTGACCTTTTAAGTCAAGTGGAGTCTTTAATGTCATCCATATATATCGCTATAAAGACTGCCCAGTATATTGATACCATCCAGGAGCAAAAGCTTGCACTTGACCACCAGTTGACAGCCATGAGGACCCTAAACAGGGGATTAAAGAATATCAATTCTTGTGAGAGTGTCAACGAACTCGCCCATATTGGCTTGCAGACCATGCGCTATGATTTGGATATCTCTAAGGCCATGGTGGTTGTTCATGATGGCAGTCACTATCAGGTAGAGGATCACATTGGCTTTGATATATCTCATCCTACCCTAGTTTACAAGGAGGCCTTCAGGGATCTGTGCTTTGACCAAACCTATTTTGATGCCCAGTCTTATGACCTTCATGGTCTATTTTCAGAGGATTTGGTTGATGCAATTGGTAGTCATAACTGTTTGGTATCTGTTCCCTTGATCCTTGGAGGGGCAGGTGAAGGAGAGTTACCTATTGGTTTTATTCTTGTCTTTGATTCTAGTCATCCCCTAAAGATGCACCAGGTCTTGACTTTAGAAGCCATGGCCAATAGTATGGCTCCGATTGTTCATCACTTACAAACAATAGACCAGATGGAAAGAACCCATATCTTAAATGAGAAAGTAGTCTTTGTAGACCATTTAAACAAGGCCTTTGAAGACCGACAGCTTTATTTTGTAGATTTTAGAGTCTACTATAAGACCCTGAAAACATGTCCCTTGACACGGCTTGATAAAAGTGGATTTGGTGACTTGGAAATCTTCGAGATTGATTCAACGATTTTGCACATAGACTATGGTCACAATATCAACAATGATTTATTTGATGGCTTTATAGAGGCTGAGGACATGGAGGACTTTAAAAAGCAATTAGAAGAGCTTTTATGTTAATAAAAAAACTAGTTCCTTTGAACTAGTTTTTGTTTGAACTAGTTCCTTTGAACTAGTTTTTGCTTGAACTAGTTCCTTTGAACTAGTTTTTGTTTGTTGTGTTTTGATTTTTATCATGCTCTAAGAATATCTGCATGAGTCTTTCCAGGTTATAATCAATAACTGGGGTTGGTGGTAAGAGGGGAGGGTTGTCAATAAGTTCTTCTGTTGCCTGTCTTACTTGATAGAAAAGCAGGATGTCGTCAGATTCAATGGCCTGATTGAACTGAAGATATAAGTCAGAAGTCTTATTGGCATAGTCCTTATAACTGGTATTGGTATAGGTGAAGCTAGCCATGAATAAGGCACCAGTCAATAGGCCACCAATGATCAAGTTCTTATTAAACTTAAACTTATGGCTAAAGCCTAGGGTGAGGGCTGCTAAGAAACCGCCGACAACTCCGCCAACATGGCCCCACATGTCAATATTGGGGATTACAAAGCCCATGAGTAGGTTAAGGCCCAGTAGGGTAAAGACATCTTTACCAAAGACTCGTTTGTATCCGGCCTTATTCTTGAAGTAGAGATATATGTGGACACCAAATATTCCGAATACACCACCTGAGGCACCTATGGATGGGTTGGCAACAAACATGAAACTTGCCAGGCTACCAAATAGGCCAGCTACTAAGAAAATAATAAGGAATTTAACCTTACCGAAGTAAACTTCAATGGGCTTTGATAGATAAATCGTCGCCATAGCATTGAAGAAGAGGTGGGCTATATTCAAGTGAAGGAATATGGCTGTAAAGAGTCGATAGTACTCTTTGTCTAAAGATATGTTGATGGTGCTCTTAGCAAAGTTATTAAAAATATAATCCTGGTAACCTAAGAAGTTCATGATATGGACCAGGGCGAATACTGCAACCATGACACTCACTAAGTAGTAGGATGCAGGCATTTCCTTTATTCTCTGAGCTAAGGGTTTTTGTGGTTTAATTTCAATTTCTTCCATTGTCTTCTCCTTTTATACCTTTAACATTTTATCAGATAGGGTGAGAATGTATAGACCTTTTACACTTTTTTAAGGGAGACCGAGTTGATTTCTAAAATAAGATATGATATGATGTGGTAAATTAATACTACTGATGAAAAGATAAGTAGCTTTTTGATGGCTTAAAGAGAGTCTGGGAGGGTGGAAGCCAGGCAGTCAAAAAATGGTGAAATAGAGACTTTGAGGTTCTAGAAATAGATGGTTCCCCACCATTATCGGGTTTGAGTGAGTGCATCGCACTAATTAGAGTGGCAACGCGGATTTATTTCGTCTCTTAGGTATAAGGGGCGTTTTTTAGTTTTTGAAAAGGAGGCAGTATGGATTTTAAGCAGGCAATAAGTGAATTGTTATCAGAGAAGATCGAAGGCATGACAGCGAAAGAAGTGTTGGAAACGATTGAAGTACCTAAACATACAAAAATGGGTGATTATGCATTCCCTTGTTTCAAGTTGGCCAAGACCTTTAGAAAGGCACCCAATATGATCGCAAGTGATCTAGCAGGTGACTTATCAAGTGACCTGTTTGACAAAATCGAAGGGGTAGGTCCCTACATCAACTTTACCATTAAGCCGTCTGTTTATGCAGGTAGTGTTATTGATAAGGTATTGGAACTTGGTGATGCTTATGGTCAGCAAAATGTTGGCCAGGAAGACAAGGTGATTGTAGAGTATTCTTCTGTTAATATAGCTAAGATTATGCATATTGGTCATATTCGATCGGCAATGATTGGTAATGCCCTTGCCAATATATACAAGGCCCTTAATTATGATGTGGTTCGTATCAATCACCTGGGTGACTATGGTACCCAATTTGGTAAAATGATCCTAGCTTATAAGTTGTGGGGAGACAAGGCGATCATCGAGCAGAATCCAGTTGATGAGTTGGTTAAACTTTATGTGCGATTCCATGAGGAAGCTGAAAATGATGACAGCTTGAATGACCAGGCTAGAAACTGGTTCCTAAAGCTAGAGCAGGGTGACCAAGAGGCCAAAGACCTGTGGCAGTGGATGAAGGACTTCTCTATGGTTGAGTTCAACAGGGTTTATGACCTACTCAATGTGGACTTTGATTCATTTGCAGGTGAGTCTTTCTATTCAGACAAGATGCCTGCCATTCTTTCCGAGTTAAGAGAGAAGGAAATCCTCCAGAAGGATGATGGGGCAGAGATCGTTGACCTAGAGGCATATGGTATGCCACCGTCTCTTGTTACCAAGAGAGATGGATCAAGTTTATATGTAACTAGAGATATAGCGGCAGCTGTTTACAGAAAGAAGACTTACGACTTCAAGAAGAACATCTATGTGGTTGGGTCAGAACAAAAACTTCACTTCCAGCAATGGATGCAAATTCTAAAGTTGATGGGTAATGAATGGGCCGATGATTGTGTTCATGTTCCCTTCGGCCTAGTAGCTATGGAAGATGGAAAAATGTCGACACGTGCTGGCCGTGTGGTTAAGTTGGAAACCGTTTTACTCAAGGCAAAAGAATCTATACTTGAAATCATTGAAGAAAAAAATCCTGATCTGGAAAATAAGGAAGAAGTTGCTCGTCAAGTGGGGGTAGGAGCTATTGTCTTCCAGGAACTCTTCCACAATAGAATTAAAGACTATGTGTTCTCGTGGGAAAGAATGTTATCATCAGAAGGTGAGACAGGACCCTATGTACAGTATGCCCATGCTCGAGCGTGTAGCTTGTTAAGAAATATGACTTTTGACCAGGCAAATACGGATTACAGTCTCTTGTCTGACGATGCCTCTATGGATGTGGTCCGTCACCTGAACAAGTTTGAAGCTGTTATAAGAGATGCTGCAGACAAGTACGAACCGTCCTTGGTGACTCGATATGCTTGCCAGTTGGCCCAGCTCTTCAATACCTTCTATAACGCCAATAGAATGTCTGGTGTAGAGAATGACCTACAACAAGCTAGATTAGCCCTTGTAAAGGCAGTAAAGATTACCTTAAAAAATGCCCTGGCTCTAGTAACCATAGATGCACCAGAGCGTCTATAAGCAAGAAAAAGACAGACTCGATTCCTAGGAATCGAGTCTTCTCATCTTTCTTAATAAAAAAGAGATTTCCGAAGAAATCCCTAGAAGTCAATATTTTCATCCAGTACATCTGGATCTTTTTGGAAGTACACTCTCTTACTGTGAGATTTGATATCCTTGATGGTGTGAAGCAGGTGCTTGATTTCACCATTGATTTTATCGATATCATCTGTATCAATGTTGTAGTAGAGGTATAAGTCTTCAAAAATACGAACCATTTTTGAAATGTTATTGTCTACATCGATAAACTTAGAGAAGTTGTTAGACTGCATAGCATTTTTTAACTGGTCGATGTCTATTTTTATGACATCTACGATGTCTTCTTCTAATTTGAAGTCACCAACAACCATAGAGTAAGGCTTTACTCTCTCTAAGAAATATGTATTGTCTGGATTTAGATGATATATGTATGATATTTTAAAACCATTGATTTTAAATTTAACATAAAACATGATGCCTTGAATATCTAGAACACGAGCTCCCAAGCTTCTTAATTCATCTTTGCAGATCTCGTGTCGAATTAAACGCGATGACATTATTGCCATATAAACCTCCTAATGTTGAAGTGATGTTCTTTCAAATTATAACATATATCATATCAAAAATCATGGTTCTATATGATATTATTTTAAGGCCCCTGGGGTAAACTTGTTTTTTAGCTTGAAAAACAGTACAATGAGTTAAGAAAGTAGAGGACTTATGAAGAATTTACTAGTTGCAATTAACGCCAAGTATTCACACTCATCTTTGGCGATTCGATACATAAAGAAATATCATGAAAACAAGCCCTATGCACCTGATTTAGTTGAGTACACCATCAACCAGCATGAGGATGATATAATCAGGGACTTGATGACCTACCCTGTAGATGTCATGGCATTTTCATGTTACATATGGAATTACGAAATGATTCTTAGAATCTGCAGGGACCTTAAGACCATTCGACCTGATCTTAAGATACTTTTAGGGGGACCAGAGGTGTCATATGATGCCGGCCAAATCCTCAGAGACCACGCTTATATAGATGTGGTTATGTATGGGGAGGGTGAAAGAACCTACGGCCAAGTTTGCCTGGCCCTAATGGGGCAAATTCAGTGGGCAGCTGTTAAGGGGATTGCCTACCGTAGTGACCAAGTTCAAGTTAACTTGCCTCAAGAAAAGATAGAGGACCTGGATGAAATCCCCTTTCCTTATGATGACTTCATCGGCTTAGAACATAGAAAACTTTATTATGAGTCATCAAGAGGGTGTCCCTACCAGTGTCAGTATTGCTTGTCATCCACGACGGGTCGGGTAAGGTACTTTTCTGTTGACCGGGTCAAATCAGATCTTCAGGTCTTCATAGACCACAAGGTTCCTCAGGTTAAGTTTGTTGATAGGACCTTTAATGCAGACCCTAAACGGGCTCTAGATATTATGACCTTCATTCACGAGAGAGATAACGGAGTGACCAACTTCCACTTTGAAATTGTGGCTAGTCTTCTAACTGAGGAGACTATGGTTTTCCTAGAAGGATGCCGACCAGGTCTATTCCAGTTTGAGATTGGGGTCCAGACTACTCATCCTGAAACCATGACAGCTATTAAAAGAAATATTGACTTTGATAAGTTGGCAGACAAGGTCAAGCGTTTGTCATCCTTTAACAATATCCACTTGCATTTAGATTTAATTGCTGGTCTTCCTTATGAGGATTATGATACCTTCTTAAGGTCCTTTGAAGATGTTTACAAGCTTAAACCTGAAATGCTTCAACTGGGTTTCTTAAAGCTATTAAAGGGATCGGGTCTTAGGTTGAATCAGGACCAGTATGGCTATGTATATTCCAACTATGCTCCTTATGAAATATTCTATAATAAGTATATAGACTATGAGGGCTTAAGTCGCCTCAAGGACATAGAGGAAATGCTAGAAGCCTATTATAACAACAACCGTTTCAGAAATAGTCTGGATATGATGATTAGCCTTCATTATGACCGAGCAGTTGACTTCTATGAAAAACTGAGTGTTTATTTCAGACAAGAGGGGCATTTTGACCAGCCTTTGAAGGCTGCCTATCTCTATGAGATATTGTTAAACTTCTATAAAGAAAACCATGGGGACGATGTTGAAGGTTTTCATTCTATGTTACAGTATGATTACTACTTAAACTTTAAGAAGCCCCTGCCCATATTCTATGATGGCAGTGACAAGGGATTTAAAAACCGTTGTTACGACTTGTTAAGGGATAAGTTAATTTTTAACCATGAGGACCTATCACCCAAGCAGTGGTTGAAACGATTGGCCTTCGTTGTTTTCAAGAAAGATGTGATCAAAATGATAGCAGGTGGCTATCAGCCAGTAGAAGATGGCCAGAGGGTCATAGCCTTTGACTATCAGGCGGCAAGTGGTCAAGTAGAAAATTACGATGTTAGTGAGTATTTTGCACAGGAGAGTTAATATGAGTTTAGGAAAAGATTTTACAGCCATTTACAGTGTGGTGTTTAAGAAAACATTTAAGTCTTATATGAGATATATTTTATTGGTACCCCTTTTGATTATGTATGCTGCTATCTATGAGACTTCAAGTATTCTCTTAAGTACAATATTTGGTGGCTTGGGTCGAGCGGGTGGCCTGATTGCAGGCCTGTCATCATGGTTTATCCTTGCCATGGTGATTTCAGACTTTTTAGCCCACCTGAATCGGATTATATACAATAGAAAGTTAGATTTAAAGGCCATTGGGGCCCACCGTATGAGTCACTTTAGTGCGGTCTTGTCTGCAACAGCCATTCCTAATATTATCATTTATGTACTTTACATGTTGTTAAGAATCCAGATACATCCTTATATCTTAATGCTCTTCTATTTGTTGTATGCTGTACCAGAGATTATTCATCAAAAAGACAAGGACAGAATGGATATCTTCATTTATGGTCACGATTTCATTAAGGAAAACTGGCACCTATGGGGATTGATTAATCTGGTGTTTGGTCTGTTATTATTTACCATAGATATGGCAGCCATGAAAGCCATTGTATCACCCTATGCTAGTGCCTTGTATGCTAATGGTATGAACCTTGTATTGGCTAGAATTCTATTTAGTATTGGAAGATGGACCTTCCTGAGTATTCCCTTAACCTTTGTCTTGATTTTTAGGGGTTACCTATTCAAGATCTTAAGTGTGTCGTCAAGACGCAAGAGAGAGTACATGCGTAATATTTATGGAGAATAATATGAAAAGAGTTTTATTGCACCATAACTTTAAAAAAGAGAGTATTGAGGTCAAGGGCAGGCTTATGCGTAAGCTGGTAGAGGCCAATATTGATATTGTTGAGGAAAATCCTGACTTGGTTGTTGTCATCGGTGGAGATGGTACCATGCTGTCTGCCATTAGAAAAATGAGAAAGCTGAAGATTCCCTTCGTTGGGATCAATACGGGGACCCTGGGCTTCTTACCCAGTTTTCACATTGACGAAATGGACCGTTTGATTCAAGTGATTCAGGACCAATCCTACACCCTTCAAGGATATCCCTTGTTAAAAGTCGTGTGTAAGACCATCAATGGTCAATCCATAGAAAAGTTTGCCTTCAATGAAGTCTTAATCAAGCACTTGGAACCGAGGCTCATGGAGGCCTTGATCTATATTGACAAAGAGGAGTTTAACTATTTCACAGGAGATGGCTTTATCATCTCAACCCCTATTGGGGCTACGGGCTATGCTATATGGGCTGGCGGCGTTGCCATGCATTCGGAGTTGCCTGTCTACCAATTGACGCCTCTGAGTCCAAATGACAATAGTGTGAATAGGCCGCTGATGACATCAATGGTCCTTCCCATTGATTCGACGATTGATATCAATGTTATCAAGTCTCACTCCCGTGAAGTTATTGTGGCTTGTGATGGTCTAAAGGTATCCAATGATTATATATCTGAGATTCATGTGATGGCTGCCCATAAGGAAATAAAAATATTGAGAGATAAGAAGTATAGCTATTACGACTTGTATAGAAAGAAGATTATTGATAAGAACATGGTGAGGGGAATTTAATGTTTGAAAGATTAGATAAGTTACTCAAGAGTAAGTTGGATGAAGTTGTATTTATAGAGCTAAAGCCAGAGGCCAAGGCCCAAGTGAACCAAATGACCCTTGATCCTTCTAAGCCACTTCCTATTGTATTAGAGGATGTTGTCAACAAGGTCAAGGGGGTCAATGCCAGCGACATAACAGCCGGCAACCTCATTCGGGGCATGGGTTTTATCATAGGGGTGGACGAGGACTTTCCTCACAAGACCTATTATGTAGACCTGTTAACAGCCATAGATCCTAATGTAGGGATGTACTTATTAAAACATGGTCTGGACTTGGCCAATGCCAACAATAAGTTGGGCGCCTTGATTTATTTTAAGGCCAGTTTACTGTTTGTTGAAGACGAAATCAATCCTTTGATTAATTATGCTAGATGCTGTGTTGAGCTTGGTTATGAGAAAGATGAAACAGACATGGTTTTAATAGAGGAGGCCAAGGAGGTCTTTGAATCTCTCATCAAAAAATATCCTGAGAGTCCCTATGCTTATTACCATCTTGGTTTCTTATATTCTAATAACAATGAGTATAAGCTAGCTGAGCAGGTCTGGGTTAAGGCTATTAAATTAAACATTGGAGACAATGAAAAGCATGAAATCGTGAAAAATCTCCACGACCTAAATGCTAAAATCAAGTTTGAAGAGGGCCATACCCTCATCTTGGATGGTCGTGTGGATGAGGGGCTTGAGATTCTTCTTGCCCTTGAACCCGAGTATGTAGATTGGTGGAACCTCATGTTCTTCATTGGCTTGGGCTATAGGATGAGTGAAGAGTATGACCTAGCCCTCAAGTACTTCTCTAAGGTAATGGAGTTGAACACAGGCCATGCTCAAACCTGTAATGAAATGGGCCTATGTTATATGACTATGGGTCGGTTTGAAGATGCGATCAAGGCTTTCAAAGAAGCCTTAAAGATGGATCGGGATAATCCTGAAATGCTTTGTAATCTTGGGATTGTTTATATTCAATTAAATGAACTTCATGAAGCAGAGAATTATTTAATGAAGTCCTATGAGAAGAATCCTGAAGATGAAATAACGATTTCTTGGATTAAACGTTTGAATCAAATTAAAATGTCAAATGAAATGTAAGATAAGACCAGCCAGATAAGGCTGGTCTTTATTGTCTCAGAAAGTCAAGCTAGGCAGGGGTCTATCAGCTACAGGCTGGATATGAGAATCTTTGTAAGTGTTTCAAGATTCATTGCAATACTTACAAAAATATTGTAAACTGAGGGTGATTGTAATATTTTTTGAATGTTTACATAAAAATTTGAAATCAAGTAAAGGAGAAGTCAATGATAAAAAACTTGGAAGCTTTATTGAATCAAGCTAAAGAACAAGAAACTATGAAGTTGGTTGTTGCTGCAGCTCAGGATGAGGATGTTTTATTAGCAGTAGCAAAGGCCTATGAAGAAGGTGTTGTTGAACCCATTCTAGTAGGGGAGGCTGAGGCCATTGAAGCGATTATTGAAAAACATCAACTGGGTTTAAAGTCATCTCAAATTACTGATATGAAAGACTTAGAAGAAGTTGCTAAATATTCTGTGGAGTTGGTGAAGAAGGGACAAGCGGACTTTGTTATGAAGGGCTTGATCGACACAGCAATCCTTTTAAAGGCTGTCTTAAACAAGGAAGTTGGTCTAAGAACTGACCGTCACCTGTCACATGTTATGGTTTATGATATTCCGGCCTACCATAAGTTGATGTTCTTTACAGATGGTGGTATGAATATTGCACCTGACTTAGAGGCTAAGAAGTCAATAACTAAAAATGCCATCCAAGTGGCTAAGGCCCTTGGCAACCAGGAAGTTAAGGTTGCTTGCTTAGCAGCTAAGGAAAAGGTGAACCCAAAGATGCCAGCAACTGTGGATGCTAAAGCCTTGGCAGACCTTTCTAAGGAAGGGGAGTTTGGTGACAATGTCATTGTAGAAGGTCCTTTAGCCTTTGACTTAATTGTTTCAAAAGAAGCAGCTGAGACAAAGGGATTCAAGAGCCAAATCTCAGGAGATGTTGATGTGGTTGTTGTACCGACCATTGAAGTTGGTAATGGTATTGGTAAATCATTGACTTACATGTCTCAGGCTAAATCTGCTGGTATCATCATGGGTGCAGCTGCACCAGTGGTATTGGTATCAAGAGCAGATAGTTTTGAAGACAAGTTAAATTCAATAGCATTAGGTAGTGTTATAGCTGCTTACAAATAGATGCGACAAGAACATAAGGAGAGTGAAAGAATGAAAAAGTTTATGACTGGTAACGAAGCCGTTGCACGTGGTGCTTTTGAAGCGGGCGTTACATATGCTGCTGCTTATCCTGGCACACCAAGTACTGAAATTCTTGAAAATATGGTTCAGTACAAGGATGACTTATTAGCTGAATGGGCACCTAATGAAAAGGTTGCTATGGAAATGGCTATTGGGGCATCGGTAGCAGGGACAAGAACACTGGCTGCGATGAAGCACGTTGGTGTCAATGTTGCTGCTGACCCCTTATTTACATGGGGTTACACTGGGGTTACAGGTGGGTTTGTCTTAGTATCAGCTGACGATCCAGGCTGCCACAGTTCTCAAAATGAGCAAGACAACCGTTACTATGCTAAGTTCTCTAAGATTGTCTGTATTGAGCCATCTGATTCACAAGAGTGTTTAGACTTTGTGAAGGATGCGTATGAGATTTCTGAGAAGTATGATGTACCTGTATTATTCAGAATGACAACTAGAACTTGTCACTCTAAAGGATTGGTTGAATTAAATGATAGACAAGAAGTACCTATGGTTCCTTATGTGAAGAAGGCTGAAAAGTATGTTGCTTCACCAGCAACTGCTAGAGTACTTCACCCAGTTGTTGAAGATAAATTAAAGCAATTAGAGAAATACTCTAACGAAACTCATTTGAATAGGGTTGAAATGTTTGATACAAAAATTGGTATTGTTACTTCTGGTGTTGCTTACGAGTATGCAAAAGAAGTATTTGGTGAAACAGCCTCATACTTAAAGGTTGGTTTCTCTTATCCAATGCCAATGGATAAGATTAGAGAGTTTGCTGGTAAGGTAGACAAGCTAATTGTAGTTGAAGAACTAGAGCCATTCATGGAAGAACAAATGAAGGCTGCTGGTATTGAGTGTGTGGGTAAGGACTTGATTCCCAATATTGGTGAATTAAATCCTGATATCGTAGCAAAGGCCTTATTAGGTGAAGAAAGACAAACCGTTTCTATTGCAGACGATAAGAAGGTTATGCGTCCACCAACCCTATGTACAGGATGTCCTCATAGAGGTTTCTTCTATGCTCTATCTAAGAAGAGAAATGTAATGGTAACAGGGGATATTGGATGTTATACCCTGGGTGCTGCTGCGCCACTGAATTCTATTGATTCAGTAATTTGCATGGGGGGCTCTATTTCAATGGCCCATGGTGCTGCCCAGGCCTTCCAAAAGAACAATGTAGATCAAAAAATTGTGTCTGTTATTGGTGACTCGACCTTCTTCCATACAGGTGTAAACTCATTAATGACAGTTGCTTATAACAACTCAAATACAGTTCACTGTATCCTTGATAATAGAATCACTGGTATGACAGGTCATCAAGAAAACCCTGGTACTGGCTTTAAGTTACAAGGAGAGACGGCTAGGGAGATTGATATTCCTAAGTTAGTTGAAGCCATTGGTATTGACCATTGTGTTACAGTGGATCCTCTAGATTTGAAGGCAGTTGACAAGGCCCTAGAAGATGCCTTTGCCTTTGAAGGTCCATCTGTTATTATTACAAGATGGCCATGTGCCTTAAAGAAGTTCTCTGAAGCTGATAAAAAAGAGTTTGATTTATCATTCAGACAATACAAGGTTGATGAAGACAAGTGTCGTGGGTGTAAGGTTTGTATCAAGACTGGTTGTCCATCATTGAGCTTCAATGGCGAAACTAAGAAGGCGAAGATTGATCCAAACACATGTATTGGTTGTTCAGTATGTTCACAATCTTGTCCATTTGATGCAATTGGAAAGGTGGTAAAATAATATGTCAGACGTTAAAAATATTCTACTAGCCGGTGTTGGTGGTCAAGGGATCATTCTTGCAAGTAAGATTTTATCTATCGGATTAATCCAAGCGGGTTATGATGTAAAAATGTCAGAAGTACACGGTATGGCCCAGCGTGGTGGTTCAGTAACCACACAGGTTAGATATGGTAAGAAGGTTTATTCACCTATTATTGGTAAGGGCCAGGCAGATATCCTAGTATCTTTCGAGACTATGGAAACGGGCAAATGGCTAGAGTTCCTTAAGCCAGATGGTAAGGTCGTAGTGAATGAGTTTGAAATTCCTTCTGCTCCAATCTTAGCTTGTGATGCTGAATACCCACAAGGCGTTATTGAAGCCTTAAACGAGAAGGTGGACTTAACGACTTTCAAGGCGGGTGAACTTGCTCTTGAGTTAGGTAATATTAGAACTGCCAACGTTATTATTGTTGGTGCCCTAGTTAAGGCTATGGGTCTTATGGACATTGACTGGGAACTTGTTATTAAGGAAACGGTTAAGCCTCAATTTGTTGACATCAACTTGAAAGCGCTTCAGGTTGGTATGGACCAAGTTAAGTAAATATTAGACGCCTAAATAGGAAACTATTTAGGCGTTTTACTTTTTTGTCTTGATTTTTTATCAATTGCTTGTATAATATAAAGAAATGTGTATTTATACACACAACTGCATAAACAATTAATATGTCCCGAGAGGCATAATTGAGGAGGAAACATGACAGGCTATTTATTATTAGAGGATGGCACTAGGGTCCATGGGCGGATTTTGGGTGCAAAAAAATCAAGCATGGGTGAGATTGTTTTTCATACGGGGATGACTGGATATCAAGAAATTGTGACAGATCCCTCTTATTATGGGCAAATTGTGGTTCTTACCTATCCCATGATTGGCAACTATGGTATCTGTGAGTCTAGGAACCAATCAGATGGGGTTAAGGCCAAGGCCCTCATCGTCAAAGATCTTTATCAAGATAAGCATGAAGACCAAATATCTTTTTTATCCTATCTAGAAGAAGAGGGCATAACGGTTCTTGAGGGGGTTGATACAAGGTTATTGACCCAGATTGTAAGAGAAAAAGGCCACCTGCGAGGGCAGATTGTTGTTGATGAACCGGTGGACTTCAAAGAAGAAAGTGGTTTACAGGCTGTTTATCAAGTCAGCTGCCAAGAGGCCTATGAGATGGGAAGGGGAAAGATACGTCTTGCTGTTCTGGACTTTGGTATCAAACGTGGTATCCTAAGGGCCTTGAAAGACCAGGGTTTCCATTTAAAGGTTTTTCCTGCTACAAGTAATTTTGAACAAATCCAGGCCTATAAGCCTCATGGTGTGTTCTTGTCCAATGGACCTGGCGACCCTAGTCAACTTCATGAGATCATTGAGCAAGTCAAGAAGATAACAGATCAATATCCTACCTTTGGGATTTGTCTGGGCCATCAGCTGATCGCCCATGCTTATGGGTGTCAAACCTCCAAGCTCAAGTACGGCCATCGGGGTGGCAACCATCCTGTCAAGAATTTGGACATGGACAGGGTTTATATTACCTCTCAAAACCATGGCTATGTGGTAGAGGGGGAAAGCATCAACTCTACTATACTTGATATTACACACGTCCATGTGAATGACCAGAGTGTAGAGGGCCTCCGTCATAAGGACAAGCCAGTATTCAGTGTTCAATATCATCCGGAGGCCTCACCGGGACCAGACGATGCTTCATACTTGTTTGAGATGTTTCATAAGATGATTTGCCAGAATATGGAGGTGGCCAATGTATAAGAAGGTTTTAGTAATAGGATCGGGACCGATTATTATCGGTCAAGCAGCAGAGTTTGACTATTCAGGCACCCAGGCTTGTCGGGTATTAAAAGAGGAGGGGGTTGAGGTTGTCCTAGTTAATAATAATCCTGCAACGATTATGACAGACAAGACCGTGGCCGATATCGTCTATTCAGAACCCCTAACCCTTGGTTTTCTGGAAAGAATCATTGACAAGGAAAGACCCGATGGCATCCTAGCCAGTGTGGGAGGGCAAACAGCCCTTAACTTGGCTGTAGACCTGCAGCAGGCTGGTGTTTTGGACCGTTATCAAGTGGCTGTATTGGGTTCTTCCATAGAAACAATTATCCATGCGGAGGATCGGTCTTCCTTTAAGAGCATTATGACTGAAATCAACCAGCCTTGTATAGAATCCTTTGTGGCCCATAACCTAGAAGAGGCCAAGGCCTATGTGGCTGAAACTGGTTTTCCTGTTGTTGTCAGACCAGCCTTTACCCTAGGGGGAACAGGGGGTGGATTCTGTTATAATATGGACCACTTATATGACTATGTTACTAAGGGGCTCTTGGCCAGTCCGGCGGGTCAAGTTCTTATTGAGAAGAGCATTAAGGGCTGGAAGGAAATTGAATATGAAATGGTCAGAGACCACAAGGGAAATTGCATAGTGGTCTGTAATATGGAGAACTTTGACCCTGTAGGGATTCACACAGGAGATAGTATCGTTGTAGCTCCATCCTTAACCCTGCCTGATGAGCAATATCAAATGTTAAGACGAGCCAGTATAGATATAGTTGATAGGCTAGGAATTAAAGGGGCCTGTAATGTTCAGCTTGCCCTAGACCCCAAGTCTGATGCCTATTATGTCATAGAAGTTAACCCGCGGGTGAGTCGGTCCAGTGCCCTAGCATCCAAGGCAACAGGTTATCCTATTGCTAAGGTTGCAACTAAGATTGGTTTGGGTTATGCCTTAGATGAGATTACCAATGATGTGACCCAAAAGACCAAGGCTTGTTTTGAACCGGCCTTAGACTATTGTGCCTTAAAGATTCCAAAGTGGCCCTTTGCTAAGTTTAAAGATGCCAGTAAGACCCTAGGTACCCAGATGCAGGCGACTGGTGAAGTTATGGCCATAGGCCATAGCTTTGAAGCTGCCCTACTTAAGGGCATTAGAAGTTTGGAAATAGACCAAGAAGGCTTGGTCTATAAGAAGGCGTATGAAATGGTTTTAGAAGACCTGCTAGAGAATCTAGTTCAAGCGGACGATGAGAGACTCTTTTACATGGCAGAACTTCTTAGGCGACAAGTATCTCCCTTAAAAATTCAAGCCTTGACTTCAATAGAACTGTTTTTTATTAACAAGGTTAAGAGGATTGTTGACTTAGAAGAGGCCTTGACCCAGAAGTTCCTACGGTCCTTGAGTGAGGCGGACCTAAGACACTTAAAGCAACTTGGTTTTTCAGATAGACAAATTAGCGATCTCCTCTTGGACAGCAACAAGGACGAGGTAAGGGACTACAGGAAGGGAATGGGTGTCTTGCCGTCCTATAAGATGGTGGATACCTGTGCAGGGGAGTTCCAAGCCGCTTCTCCTTACTATTACAGTAGTTACGACCAATATTCTGATCACAGAGAAAGCCAGAAGGAAAAAGTACTGGTAATTGGGTCAGGTCCCATCACAATTGGACAAGGGGTTGAGTTTGATTACTGCTCGGTTCATGGGATTTACGCCCTACAAGACCAGGGCTATGAGGCCATTCTCATAAATAACAATCCTGAGACTGTGAGTACTGACTTTGATGTAGCTGACCGCTTGTATTTTGAACCCCTAACCCTAGAAGATGTGCTCAATGTAATTGACCTAGAAAAGCCCATGGGGGTCATCCTCCAATATGGAGGTCAAACAGCAGTGAAGCTGGCCAAGGGTCTCTGGGAGAAGGGGGTTAGGATCCTAGGTACAGGCTATAAGGGGATTGATAAAACAGAAGATCGCTGGGCCTTCAATGATTTGATGACTGAAATAGGCATAGATCAACCTAAGGGAGGACTGGCTTTAGATAAGACAAGTCTACTAGAGGAAGCGGACAGAATCGGTTTCCCCCTACTCCTACGTCCTAACTATGTGATTGGGGGAGAAGGGATGAAAATCTACTATAGTAAGGAGAGTCTGATTAAAGATTTTGATAGGGGCGGACTTGACGCTGTCCTAGTGGACCAGTATCTAGAGGGCCTTGAAATTGAAGTAGACTGTATCAGTGATGGACAAGATGTCTTGTTGCCTGGCATTATGGAGCACCTAGAAAGGGCTGGTGTTCATTCAGGAGATAGTAGCTCCATCTATCCAAGTCAAAACATCAGTCAGTCATTAAAGGAAGAAATCCTCTTAAAGACTCAAATGATTTGTCGACGAATCCAAGCGGTAGGCTTGGTCAACATCCAGTATGTTTATTACAAGCACAGACTTTATGTTATTGAAGTGAATCCTCGAGCTTCAAGAACCATTCCCTTTCTAAGCAAGGTGACAGGTGTGCCCATGGTAGACTTATCATGCCAGGTTATGATGGGGAAAAAACTCAAAGACCTGGGCTATGGTTTGGGCCTTTATAGGGAAAAGAACTTTGTAGCGATTAAGACCCCAATCTTCTCTATGGAAAAGATCGTCAATGGGGACTTAAGTTTGGGCCCCTTGATGAAATCTACAGGAGAAATCATGTCTATTGATGAAAACTTTGACAAGGCTATGAAGAAGTCGATGGTGGCTAGGGGGATTCACAGGGAGTCAAAGGGGGTCTTTTTAAGTGTATGTGACGAAAAGAAAGAGGCCAGTCAGTTGGTCATGAAACAACTGAAGACCCTAGGCTATAAGATCTATGCCACCAGGGGGACACATCACTTCCTTCAAGAAGAGGGGATTGCCAGTGAGTGTGTGGATAAGGTGTCTATCAATGATGACATCTTCAACTTAATCAACAGGGGGGCTATAGATATGATTATCAACATCCCCAGTCAAAAGCAGGTGAGTACATCTGATGGCTTTAAGATAAGAAGAAAGGCAAGTGAAAGTGGTCTCTTATGTTATACTGTTTTAGATACAGTTGCGGCTAAGCTTGCTATTCATTTAAAGGATATTAAAGAAGAAACATTAGAGATTATTGATATTTGTTTGATTAAGTAAAGGAGAAGTGGGTAGTATGAGTTTACTACCCACTTTCCTATATAAAGAGTGTCTAATTCTTACCAATATAATAAATATTGCGACTATTTAATATGGCGTTGACAGGCTATAATGATGATGCTATTATATAGAAGCTGTTCGGAACGAGGGCAGTGAAACACACAAATGACTGATGAAAAAACATTGAAAAAAATGAAAAAATCGGTTGACACATAAATCCAATTTTGGTATTATGTAGAAGTTGCTTGAGAGAGCAAAGTTGAGCAGGAAAAAGTAAAAGATATTGAAACTAAAAAAATAAATTTTACTAAAAATTCTCTTGACATTAACATCCGAAAGTGCTACTATAATATAGTCGCTAACAGAGATGTTGCAAGCGATACAAGAGCAAGAATAGGACATTGAAAACTAAACAGTATAAGCAAAAACAAGCATACCATTTCGAAAGAAATGGCCCAAAATTCCAGCTTATTTATAAGCAGCTCAGCGATGAGTAAAAACATCTTCAAACCAGTTGGTAACGAAAGTTATTATCTTAAATTTTATTTAAGAGTTTGATCCTGGCTCAGGATGAACGCTGGCGGCGTGCCTAACACATGCAAGTCGAGCGTGAAGGTTATGATGGATTCTTCGGATGACAGATTAACTGGAA